>VFQN01000782.1_pt1 | contig 57396 bp, 93 predicted proteins | sample 3512371 | NCBI WGS metagenome assembly VFQN01 (sample SAMN10412370, study PRJNA504923) | tailings metagenome | isolation source: Replicate 2 from Balatoc abandoned mine | place: Philippines: Itogon, Benguet | collected 2017-08-28
GGGGGGAGAGCACGGGAAAAGGAGGGAGGGGGGGGGGGGGGGGGGGGGGGGGGGGGGGGGGCGCGGAGCCCGCATAGAAAGGCAGCGTGCATGTGCGTCAAGCCCCCAAAGCCCAGATGAGCGTAAAACTTCATGTAGAACGTAGCCCACGATGCACATTGTGCACATGCTCGCCAAACGCCTCGCTCACCTCCTCCAGCCGCTCTCGCTCCCGCCGCTCCTTCTGCAGCTGCTGCTCCTTCTGCAGCAGCACCCGGGGCACCGTGGTGTCGTCCAGCGGGATGGGCATGGAAGCAGCAGCGGCAGCAGCTGCAGCCACAGCCGCGGCGGCAGGTGGCCCTGGGGCAGCGCCCCCAGCTGCCACCACTGTGGGCAGGTTGAAGATCTTCCGCATGTCCCCCCTCTTCGCCCTGCACAGAGGACGTGTTGGTCACCGAGGGTTGATACTTGGGGGGTGTATAGCGATGCGGTTGCGTGGACATGTTCGCATATTAGCAAGCAGGTTCTAGCAGAGGGCGAGGTAAGTGGCATGTCCGGCGATTAGAAGCAGACGTCGAGGCGGCTCCGGATGTGAGCTGTGGATGCGCTGAGAGGAAATAACTGAAGGAGAATAACACCAGCTGTATCGCATGGGCCCCCGGCCCACGACTGGGGGGGGGGGTGCCTGCGCTGTCCGGGCTTGCAGCAAGTGGAGCTAAAGCACCTTGACCCAGATCGCACCTGGCCTTGCATGTGGGGCACTGTCTGTTGTTGGACAGCCAGCGTTCGATGCAGCTTTTGCCAAAGTGGTGGCCGCACTTGAGGCACACTGGCACGTGGTCTCCCTCGTCTTCGTACGGCTCCATGCAGACGATGCAGTCTGTTGCTGGGGGCGGTGCTGCCACCCCAGCAGCCGGGGCGGCGCCAGGCGGAGGAGCCGCTGCCTCCGGACCAGGCTGTGCTGCATTTTTGCGATCATTCTCCACCTCGGCCGCGCCTGCTGCCGTCAAGGCAGAGTTGAGGGGTGAGTACGTGAGGAGCTGGCGTGGGTAACTGGGGCTGTGCACCGGTGCACCAGTTGGTAAGTTGCCTCCTGTCCGCTTGTGCCTGACTGTATTTGAATGATAGTGCAAAGCCATTAGTTTGTCACAAATCCTGGTCCATCTGCCATCCATCCTCACCTCCCGGTTCAGACGCATGCTGTGCCTGCTCTGCCCTTCTCCTTCGTTTAGCCGCGCGCTCCTGATTGGATATGGTATCCTCTTGTGTATCATCATCGATGATGATGATGGCTGTGCATGGGCAACGGCGGTGTTGGTCTAGGTGGGACGGGAGCGCGGCCACCTGCCTTGCCCAGCGACGACTTACGGTTACTGTCAGAGCTCATGGCATCTCCACTAAATGCCAGAGCACTGGCTTTGCAGCTGCAGGGGTAGCTGCGGAGGTAGAACTGCCTACTGTAGAACGGACAGCCTGCTAGTTTGGATTGCGGCAGACGGTTGTCAAGCCAGTATGATTAAAAAATAAGTACACCAATTTGTTTTGATTGGTGCGGAAATAGGCAAGTAGAGAATTGAGCAAGAGAAATTGCGAACGGAGCTTGCCCAGCATTTTGGCATCAGGCTAATTGCACAATGCTATCCAGCTGTGTGGCTCGTCCATTTTGTGGGTTGAGGGCTACGCGTGCAGCGCTTCGCGTGGCACGACCCGCTCGCGGGGCAGCGGTTCGGGCCATGGCGACAGCAGGCGGGGAGCGGGTGGTCAAGGTGGCGCACATCCTCCTTCCAGCAGATGGAGAATCTACACTGCGCGACTTGGAATCCCAGTTGGCAGGTAGGCCCCGTCGCGATGCCGCGTTCGCCTCAAAAATGGTACCGTCCGGCGTAGGGTGTTGCGCATATTTGCGGCCTCCCCTCGCCCCACGGAGTTTGCACTCTGCCAGGATGCCGCGCCACTACATTATGCAAACGGCAGAAACCTGCCATCCTCACCACACACTATGTACATGCACGCACGACTGCGCCACTATGCACACAACACGCCTCGCCCCAGCACAGTGCCCCTCCCCTCTCCCCCTCCTTACACCACTGACCACTCCCCCCCAGGCGGCTCCCCTTTCGACGACCTGGCCCGCAAGCACTCTTCCTGCTCCTCCTCCAAGAAGGGCGGGGAGCTGGGCTGGCTGAGCCGCGGTACGTTCTTCCCGCAGTTTGAGGAGGCGGCCTTTGCCACGGCGGTGGGCGGCACGTGCCGTGCCACCACGGGCCGGGGGCTGCACCTCATCAAGGTGCTGGCGGAAAGGTATGAGAAACCCAAGAACCTGAGACGTAGTGCACTAGTTACCGGTATATGTTTGATAAAATGCATTCTCTGCCTTGGAGGAGAACTATTGGGTGACAAGCTGTGGCTAGTTGAGGAGCGGGTGCTGCGGATGCGTGTCGGCATGCTGCCGGTGAGGGGCAGCAGGCGGGTGTAACAGGGCGGGGTGGGCGCCACGTGCTGGGCCGCCACGGGCCGGGGCTGCACCTCATCAAGGTGCTGGCGGAAAGGTGCGAGTTGCATGCTGTTTGCTGCCGCCCCACACCACAACTCATGCTCTTCCTCACCACTTACCTTCCCTCCCTTCCGCGGACAGGTTCCAGTCCACCATACAACAGATGTCGGCCGAGGAGCTGGCCGAGCTGCTGTCCAACCCCGCCCTGCGCGAGGACGTGCAGCTGGTGGACGTGCGGGAGCAGTGGGAGTGGGACACGGCGCGCGTGGCGGGCTTCAAGCTGCTGCCGCTCAGCCAGTTCTCCAGCTGGGCGGGCGGCATCACGACGCAGCTGGACCCAGCCAAGGAGACGGTGGTGCTGTGCCACCACGGGGTGCGCTCCATGCAGATGGCGCAGGTGGGAGGAAAGGGCACGGGTTGTGGTTGTTGGGAACGAAGGGGTGCGGGATTCGGGTACGGTGAGCCCGGTACGGGTGGTAGATCGTGCTGTGCTACCGCGGAGTAGGCTCCATGCGTGCAGATGGCGCAGGTTGGGACACAAAGCGCAGCTCCGTGGGTGTCCGTGTTCGGCGTGTTGTCGATCATAGCCGCATGAAGGTTGTGCTCTGTGTCCGCTGTGCGCGGGCAGCTGGGGCATGCTACGTTGCTGCTGCTTGCATTGGTACCCCCAAAGCCGCATCTCTTGCCTGCTTGTGCATGAGGCGTTGCACGTGTTCACAACGCGGCACGGTACAGCAACCGATACTGAGTATGCTCGCGCCCAAGCCCCCTGTCGAACACGTTGACTGTTTGGTGAGGATATAAGTTCTGAGTTAAAGCTCGCCTCCAGACTAGCGTTCCTTGTCGTATATTGCGTTGAAGTACAACACCGCAACGAGTGGCACTCAAAATCCCATACGCCAACGGGTGGCATGCCGCACAAGAACAGTTCACGTGTACTACCAATACAATGACACTCGCAGTTGACCGAAGGGATGATGTCATAGAGCCGTAGGCGTCCCTGCTATTGCACCACAGTGCAAGGCTTCCCTTTGCCACCTCCTGCCTAGACAGTTCTCTAGCATACCACAAAGTCATACACGCACACGTTCATTCCTGAACGACGCTCGCTGCCCCACGCTGCACCTTCCGGCGCCGTCTATCATACCATCCACACGCCCCTTGACCCCCACACGCCCAACATAATCAGCCCGGCTCACTCCACCCCACGCCCCCTTGCCTTCCCTTGCCCCCCCACCCCCCTTCCCATGCAGTTCCTCGTACAGCAGGGCTTCTCCGAGGTCAAGAACGTCATGGGGGGCATCGACGCCTACTCCCGCGTGGACCCCTCCGTGCCCATGTACTAGCAGCCAGGGGAGACCCCTAGCACCCCCGCTGACAGCCATGGAGTATGGACAACTGGAAGCCCGCCCTTTGTAACATACACTCGTGCCCGCAATACTTTGTCCCGCAACTGCATCGCTATACACTCGTGCCCATAACACGTACTCCGCAGACGGTTATAGGATATATACGGCATAGCGCATCTCCAGCTTGTCCGGGCTTTCGGGCGCCTGCACAATGGCCCTTCGCCTGACAGCTGACAGGAGCAACTACCAAACAGTCGCGCGTAATGGGCAGCAGGCATTCGGGCAGACGCCCTTCGCATCTGCAGCCCCCCCATCCAGCATAACAGGACCACGAGGGCGCGAGAAGCTCACAGCTTACCATCACATGATGCAATGCAGACAACAGCACACAACAGACTGTGCAGTGCCAGAAGGCTTTAGTCCTGCGCAACCACAGTCATTCATCACCGGCAATCACATACCGGTACGGAAACGCCTTCGCAGGCACAGCTGGGACGCTAAGCACTACCCACAGCCTAGGCCCCTAGCCCACTCCCGGAGCCCCTCACTCATCAGGCGGCGCTTCCTCGTCCCCTTCCGGGCCCCGCTCCACTTGCCCCTCAGCCAGCTCTCCCTCCGGCCCAGCCTCCCCACCGCCCTGCTCTCCAGCCTCCGCAGGCTCAGCCTCCGGCCCAGCCTCAGCCTCCCCACCACCCTGCTCTCCGGCCTCCTCTGGCTCAGCCTCCGGCCCAGCCTCAGCCTCCCCACCGCCCTGCTCTCCGGCCTCCTCGGGCTCAGCCTCCGGCCCAGCCTCAGCCTCCCCACCGCCCTGCTCCTCCTCCTGTGCTGGCTCCTCCAGTACGGCAGGCTGCTGAGGTAAGGCGCTGGCCGGCCGCGAACCTGCCACACCCTGCGGCTGCACCGCACTCGAGGGCCGGGACACTCGCCCCGTGTCCGCCGTCGCCGCCGGCAATGCACTCGCCGGCCGCGAGCCTGGAACCGCCTCCGCAGGTGCTGCACTCGTGGGCCGGGACCCTGACCCCGCTGCCTCGGGCGCAGCCGCGGGCAGCGCGCTCGCTGGCCGTGAACCCGCCTCCACAACCGCAGGTACCGCACTCGCAGGCCTGGACCCTCGTCCCGCTGCCTCAGCTGCAGCCTTGGGCAGCGCACTGGCCGGCCTTGAGCCTGCCACTGCCTCCGCAGGTGCTGCACTCGCGGGCCGGGACCCCAACCCCGCTGCCACTGCCGCCTCCGCGGGCAGTGCACTGCCCGGCCGCGAGCCACCCTCCGCCGCCGCCTCAGCCACTGTTGGGAGTGCGCTCACAGGCCGGGACCCTGCCAGCGCTGGAATGCTGCTCACCGGCCTGGATCCCGTTGCTGCCCCGGGGATGCCGCTAGCAGGCCTGGAGCCTGCCACCGGAACACCGCTGACCGGCCTGGAGCCTACCGGTGGTGCTGGGATGCCGCTGGCTGGCCGGGAGCCCGTGGTGCCTACCGGAATGCCGCTAGCGGGCCGGGACCCGGACGGTGGCGCCGGCGCTGACGCGGGGAGAGCGCTGGCCGGCCTAGACCCTGGCGCCACCGCGGCTGGGACCGTGCTAGCTGGTCGGGAACCTGAAACGGACGCCTGCACATCCGCCTCTGTACCCTGCGCATCGCCCTCCTCTTGGTCCTCACCGCCATCCATCCCCGCCTCCGCCAGGCCCCCAGCCAGGGTAGGCAACCGCCCCCAGTCGCCCTCCCCCTCGGCCGACCCCTCCTGGTCCTGCTGCTGCTCCGCTTGCTCCTGCCCAGCGGTCCCCTCTGCCCCAGGGCTATCCGCGTCCGCCTCGTCCCCCTCCCCCTCCGCCGCCTCTGCCACGGCCTCCAGCTGCGGCTGCACAGCCCCTCCCTCGTACCCCGCCTCCGCCGTGCGCTCCCCATCCATGGACAGCTGGAGGTCTAGCCCCCGGCTGTGGGGCCGCATGTGCACCCGCACGGGGGAGCGCGGCCCACTGCCCTCCTCCTCGCCCTCCTGCTCTGCACCATCAGCACCATCCCCCTGCGGGCCGCCCTCCTCCAGCCCGTCTTCAGGGGCCTGCTGCTCCTGCTGCTGTTCATGCTCCTCGCCTTGCTGCTGCTCCCCCTGGGCGGGATCGGCGGCAGCCTCGTCAGCATCCCCTTGCTGCCCCTCCTCCTGCTCCTGCTCGGGGGCCCGAAGCTCCCCGCCATACGCTGGCTGTACGGCAGCACCACCTGCGCCTGCCGCCCCCAGGTCCTGACCCATGGGTTCCTCCCCATCCATGGACAGCCCCATGTCCAGGCCACGGCTGTGCGGCCGCAGGTGCACGCGCACAGGCGACCGACCGCCGTGCGCAGCGACCGCCTCGTCCCCTTCCTGTACGACGTACGAGGCGTCCTCAGTGATGGTGGGCATGGCGGCAACGGCAGCAGCAGCTGCCGCCCCCACATCCTGACCCATGGGCCCCTCCCCATCCATCGACAGGTTCATATGCAACCCACGGCTGTTCGGCCGCAGGTGCACGCGCACGGGCGAGCGCGGGCCGGACCCCTCCTCCTCTCCCTCCTCAGCGTCCTCCAGCTGCTCCTGCTCTTGCTCCTCTTGCCCATCCGTGCCCTCCGCCCCTGGCCCCTGCTCCTCCTCCTCCTCGTTCTGCAGCCCAGCATCTCCGTCCTCAGCGCCCGCCTCCCCCGTGCTGGCATCTGACTGTTGCTCAATACCATGCTGCTGCTGCCCTGGGTCTTGCAATGCTGCCCCCTCCTTATCCATGGACAGGTTCATGTGCAGGCCCCGGCTGTGCGGCCGCAGGTGCATGCGCACAGGGGGCCGGGAGCCTGGTGCAGCTGCAACCGTGCCCTCCCCCTCCTGGGCAACAAACGAGGCGTCCTCCGCGATGGCCGGGAGGCCTGCTGCTGGGGCCCCCAGGTCCTGCACCGCCGGCCCCTCCCCATCCATGCTCAGCCCCATGTCGAGCCCACGGCTGTGCGGCCGCAGGTGCACGCGGACGGGGGGCTTGACCGTCGGCCAGATGCCGTTGCCCTCCTCAATGACGTACGCAGCTGCTCCCACCGCATCCACAGCAGGCGCAGCACCGAGATCCTGACCCACGGGTCCCTCCCCATCCATGCTCAGCCCCATGTCGAGCCCACGGCTGTTCGGGCGCAAGTGCACGCGCACCGGGGGCTTGACCGTCGGCCAGATGCCATCGCCCTCTTGGATGACGTACGACGCGTCCTCGGCAATTGCGGGCATGGCCCCCGCCCCCACCGCCGCCCCCACGTCCTGACCCGCGGGTCCCTCCCCATCCATGGACAGCCCCATGTCCAGGCCACGGCTGTGGGGCCGCAGGTGCACGCGCACGGGTGACCGAGCGGCGCCTGCTTGCGCCCCTGCAGCCCCAGGCACGCCGCTGCCCCGGGAAGGCGGCTTGGGGGCCAGTGACCCACGGGACGGTGGCTTGGAGCCGGCAGCCGCCTGGCACGAGCCGGGCCTCGAACCGGGGGCCTGTGCACCCCCTTTGAGGTGCTGCGGCGTGTGGATGCCGCGCACCACGTCGTCGAGCTGCTGGTCGATCTCCCAGCCCTGCACCGTGAAGGCACCAGGGGCGATGGCGTCTGCAAAGGGGGGCTCCAAGGAGGCGATGATAGCCCCCAGCGCGAGATCGATGTAGTCCCCGTCCTCCTCGAATTCGGCCAGGGTAGCCTGGGCCACCGCTTCGCCCTGGCCCTGCTCCGCCGCCTCCACTGCTGCCTCCGCCTCCACGGGTTGCTGCTGCACCTGCTCCTGCGCCTGCACCTCGGCCGGCTCTTCCGCTGCCACCTCCTGCTCCTGCTCCGCCGCCGCAGCAGCCTCCTCGTTGTCCTCCTCCTGCTCCTGCTCTTGCGGCTGCTGCTCCCCCTCCGGCTCTGGCAGCTCCTCCAACTCCTCCGCCCTGCCCTGCTCCGCCGCCACCTCCTCCGTGCCCTGCTCCTCCTCCTCCTCCTCCTCCCCCTCCCCCTCCTCCTCCTCCTCCTGACCCTGCCCCTCCTCCTCCTGCCCCTCCTGCCTCCTCTCCTCCCCACGTGACGCAATCGCGGCCGCCGCCGCCAGCAGCGCCACCTCCCCGGGGTCCCTCTGCCGCATCAGCGCAGCACGCTCCTGCGCCTCCCTCTCCCTCCTCTCCTCCTCCCCCTCCTCCTCCTCCATCCCCTGCTGCCCCTCCCCTGCAGGGTGCGACGCCTCGCCGTACAGCGCCTCACTGTCCTCCTCTGCGATGGTGCCCACCGCGCCAGGGGAGCCCTCTCCCGCGCCAGGGGAGGCCCCCACGGCTGCGCTGCTGGGCTCCGTGGAGTACGGCATGGGGCGGCCGCAGTACTGCGCCAGCACCTTGCGCGCCATGCGGATGCGCAGCGCGTCGGAGGAGAAGCGGTGGCCGCCTGGGGGTGGGTGGTGGGAGAAGAGGGAGGGATGGGAAGGTGTAAGCTGAATGTCGGCATGCTGCTTTATACATGTGGGGTGACAAAAAGCCGTATGAAACGTACACAGCAGCTGACGCCGCCCTCGCGCGTGATCAGGAACTTGGCAACGTCCCAGATGCTTCACCGTGTTCCCATTCCTATGCCCACTTCAGGTGCATCGGCAGCCCCCTCCCCTCGCTCCCCACCAGCCCCCCACCTCTGCGCAGGTCGCAGGTGGTGGCCTCCTCGATGGGGATGCCGTCCGGCGTGATCTCGATGAGGAAGGGGTCGTCCGCGGCGCGCGTGAAGGTGAGGCGCGAGCGCAGGAAGGGCAGCGAGTCCAGGAAGGACGTGTCGGGGCCGATGCCTGGGAGGGGACGGGGCAGGTAGGTGGCGGAATTTTGGTAGGGTCTGACGGGGACGTTACATCGCACAGCTCGTGCACCATCATGGTGTGGAGCCGTGAGCGAGACAGAACCCGCAGCAGGTGAATGCGCGATCAGAAGTATCTTCTTCGTCTGCAACTGCCCAGCTGCAGCACCCTCTGGGCCCGTTACCTGCCAGGTAGTCCGCCCCGTAGTAGATAAATGGCTCGCTGGGGCTGACCTTGCGCCGCCACGCCGCGATGCTCTCCACGGTGTCCAGCGTGCGCTGACGCAGCGTGCCAACCAGCCTGTGGTGGCGTGGATCAACATCAGCAGGAGGTCTTCTAGATATTCGCATTGAGACATGCCCGTACACGCTGGCGATAAGTACGCCGCCACCAAGTGCCAGCCAGCAGGGCGCAACCGTGCAGGTACGATGGGCGGCACATGAGGCATGCAGTGGAGGGGATGTCCAGTGCCGCTGTGGTAAGGAGGTCGCTCAACAAGGCCCATACCACGCAACACGCCCCAAGGGGCGAGGCGCACACCACGCAACACGGCCCCGGGGCCAGATGCATGATGGGCCTGGCCCTGCATAGCGCGCTGATTGAATCATGTAGCCCGCAGCGCGCAGCTCGCTGTTCGCCCCCGCTAGCTCGCACCTGTAGAACAGGCGCACGAGGGGGTCTGCCGGCGACAGCACCACCGGCGCTCCGCCCCCGAAGCCGCTGTCCAGCTTGGAGCCCGCGATACGCAGCCGCTCAAGCACGTCCTCGCGCGCCTTGATAGCCTTTGGGAAGGAAAGGAAGGATGGGGGCGCAGGTATTGGTTCACAACTCACAAAGTGAATCAACGGGAGTGATGCTGGGCATGGAGTGATCCTCAGCCGTCGCCCTCCCCACGCTTTGATTAGCGCATAAACACCCTCTCCTTTGTTCCTCACCAGTATTACACGCAGTCCCAGCTGTGAAGCCCTACTACTCGCTACCATGCCTGCCCCATGCCCCACTCCCCATCCCTCACCCGTATGACCGACAGCTCCATCTCCAGGTTGCGCAGCGGCTTGTTGTGGTACTGCGACCCGCCCGCGCCCGACAGCCCCGCCGCAGACGCCTCGTGCGCCAGGGGCGGCAGGCTGCCCCTTGCGCCCGCACCCGGCGACCCTCCTCCCTCCGCGTAGCCCCCAGGGGAGCCCCCATTCTGGTACATCCCTGCCTCCTGCTGCTGCCTGCCGTACGCGCTTGCTTCCGAGCTCATCATCCCACTGGGCTGCTGGGACGGGGAAGAGCCGTAGGAGTGCTCACCGGCCATGGGCGGTAGGTGGCCCGGGCGGGGAGCGCCCTTGCGGTACGGCTCCGGGGGCCGGCGGTTTGCAGATGGGATTGCGCTGTTGTAATCGCCATTGGCGTTGCTGCGGATGGCGTTTGCGGCGCTCACGCGCGGCTGCTTTGCGTTGCGCGAGAAGAAGTCTTTGACTGGCTCTTGCGCGTGGAAGATGGGGGCCTGGCCCTTGGGCTGGTGGCGGGGGTGCAGCTGGCCGGGAGGGGCCATGCCCGCGGGGGGCCGGTGGCCATGTGGGTTAGCGATGGGGGGCAGGAAGCCGCTGGCGGGACCGCTGGGCTCGGCGGAGATCGCTCCGCCGAGGTTCATGCTGCGCTCTGAGTTGGGGTAGGACGAGCCGTATGCGCTGGGGGAGCCGCTGAGGGGCGGGAGCTTGGGGTTGGGTGCGGGCTTGCCCACCGATGGGGGCGCGGGCTGCAGCACCTTGCCATACTTGCGCAGCCAGAATTCCTCCTGCTTGCGTTGCTTTGCGATTAGGTAGTCATGCATGCGCCGGCTGGCTTCCTCGCCGTCCGCCGGCGCCATGGCGATGGGCTGCGGTTGGAGGGGAGGGGGAACGGCATGGGGACCGGGGGGAGGGCTGAGCAGGAGCGCGGTGGAAGCGAAGCGCGGCGCAATCGTGAGGAAACTCACGGACATCTCGTTGTTGCGTAACACGATTGCTGGTTGCGGAGGATGGCAACGTGCCAACGTCCAACCCAAAGCCCATACGCGAGGTCCCACCCAAACCGGTTGTGCATTGTCCCCAATAAAGATCGTTACTTTAGCAGCAATTGTGGCATGGTGCTAATCCTTCAGTGCCAGGAATTTTGGCCGGGGATGGGCACGCAACTCCACTTGTCGCGCGTAGCACCTACCTGGCCGTGGCCCAGAAGCCCAACCTATTAGAAGTAGTATGTATCCACTTCTCCTGTTATTGAAATACTTGAGGCGCGAGGCCGCCGAGACGCGAGAGGAGGGCACGAGAGGAGGGTTGATGAGCCAGTTGAATGGATCACTGCTGCAATATGTATAACAGTTACAGGAAGTAAAAAGGAAACTATGGAACATGTGCAGCTTTACTGGCTGGGCACTTGGTGGGGCTCGATGTTCTTACTGCAACCGTACCAGCGCGGTCTGCTACTCCGCTTTCCCCGCTTCAAAGTTGGCAATGCTTGAAGGCAATCTATCGACTGAGATATGCATACCACATGTAGTATGGGCGTGGCTCCTGTGCGGCTGAGTGCCTACTCTTCTTGAGAGCGTCGCCGGGTGCACCTCGCCTGCTTGATCCAACGAGCAACCTCCATGCGCAACTCTGGGTTAGGAGCTGCCTGCCCGTGCAAGAAGCCTGTCAGACCATTGAGCAACCCCGCTGCGTTGCCGACACAGAGAACGAGCGTGTCGATGGCCAGGGTAACTGGAGGGGCACGTGGCCTGGAACGTGGAAGGAAGGAGGGGCCGGGCAGATGAGGGAAGGGCGTCGGCCGCCTCGCTCGGGTGCCCGGACAGCGGCCCCTGGGCTGCCAAAGGCAGGAAGTGGTTTTGACTTCGGTCGCGCAAGACCTCCTTTGCCCTTTCCCCTGTGCACCGGAAAAGGTACTACGCGGCCTGGTGCACGAAAGTTACTGTATGTACGTCTTACAAATGTGTGGCAGCACGTGCAACCGCAAGCCCTTGACGCGCTGTGTGGAACCCTGCGCTTCTGCTAACCGCCAGCCACCACGCATACGGGCACCAAACGTTACACCTAAACTCTCAGGTTGCAAAGTTCAATGCCGTATCTCATCATGACCTGCACCAGCCAAAACGGAAGAGCAAACCAGCCTTCAACAACTCCTAAAATACCGGTACACATTGGCGCTTAAATATACGGTAATGCCACATATCCATAAGCCAACGCAGCTGGGGCTGCTTGCGTGGTGTAACCTCTCCTGGAACAGAAAGGAAGAGGTGCCTTCAGCTGAGCCCTACGCCTCATGGGACAGAGTACGGATGCAGAAAGCGTTACCGCCAAGCATGAAAAAAGCTACCGGCATAGTATCCACCAACGAGGTTATAACAATAGCGTAACACCTGCAGATAGGGGTGCAAGCACGTCAACCCAAATGGCGCTCGCGGGAGCTTGCACGAGAAGCTGACCGGAGCATGTCGTGCTATGCCGCGTCAGTTCTGCCATGCGCCTCCTGACCACCCAACTCGGTGGTGACAGGTGGTGAGGTCACCGTGACCAATATAATGAGTTGCAGCAGTCTCGATATTAACAACCTTCCGCGGTACGGTACTGCAAGGTGGCGCTCACGCGTACGGCAAGCCACACGTTGAGGGTGAGCTACGTTTGCCTCCGAACCCCTATCGATGTTCATGCAAACACTTCCACCTGTCTGTCACCCCCCCCCCCCCCCCCCACCACCCCCCCAACCCCCCCCCCCCCCCTGCGCGGCCGCGCCCCCCTCCCACTCAAATGTCGACCTAAGAACCTAGCACCCTACTGAGTCATTCGCCCGGACAACCCTGCCCAAGCACCCCTTATGCACTCCACCCCCGCAACCTGGCTCCTAGCATAGCACCAATGTAGCTGCTCTGGGTTCCCGCCCCCTGCTGGTCAAATGCTCGCACCTGCCGAGCGCCGTGGACCAGCCTAGACGCATGCAAGCAGCCTGCTTCAACCACGAGCAACCAACCGCTCTGCATGCACCAGCATTTCCAACCAAGGCGACCACACTTGCCGCCCCCGCCATCCATCCCAGGTAACGCCCACACCCATCCTGACATTCTCATGGTAATATGCAAGACACCATCCCCTCAGCCCCCAGGTGAGACCTTCACCCACCCTGACCATGCCATCCGGCGCACCCCCGTGCTCACTCCACGCCCGCGAAGTTGCTCCACACGGGCATCATGGCCTCCGTGCAGTTGGGCAGGAAGGCCGTCCTGTCAATGCACGCGTGCAGGTTGCCCAGGTAGCCAGGCAGCAGGTGGTCCGCCGTGCTCCACGCACAGCCTGCGGTTGGAATATTGTACGCAGGGGATCCTGTGAGTTGAGGCCCTTCAGCTCAAGTATCATTTTTGCCCCATTTCTTCACTTCCATGCCGTACTGGAGATCTAGTCAAACGGGATGCCGTGACGTTGTTGTGCAGTCCCCGGTGGGGCGCGGGTCTCCTTTGTCGGGCATGTTTTCGCACAGCGTATTATACACCTGGCAGACCAAATTAACGGTTACCCAGCCCCACCTGCCAGCGTGCCCTTCTGTGGGCACTCTGAGGCGGGCCACGCCAGGCACTTGCCGCCCATGAGCAGGAAGGGCTCCGACACGTGCACGAACCCCATGGACTCCAGGGGAACCTGGAGGGGGCCACAACGCGTGGGTCAGCAACGCATAACGATTAATACAAGTCGAAAGACAGGTGACACTCGGTGGGCTGACATGGGGAGTAGATGCGCAGTTCTCAGTAAAAGTACTGATCTCAGTAACAGTACCGGGCCGGCTATGCTGGGTAATGGGCCCCGATGAGCAAGAAGGGCCCTGAAACATGCGCGAAGGCTGTGGCCTCCGGATCAGCCCGGAAGAATATGGTCAGCAGGCCATAACACATGGCAAATCACGGGTTTGCTGGTTGCACAGGCTGCTGAGTCAGGTGGGAAATGCTGCACATGAGGCCGAGGCCGAGGCCGAAGCTCATTGGGCGATCTACGGGCAGGGTACGACGAGGGCCTCATCACGCACCTGCGAGATGGCGTCATTCCGGTGTACGTAGCGGTACGTCACGCCGCCCAGCCCAGAGCTGCCGTACAGGTCACGGAACCGTGGGTCGCCCACCCGGGGGGAGCCGTACGTGTACACGCCAGAGATGATGACGCCCTGCGGTCAGTCGCGTGCGTTCGAGCACGTGTTAGACGTGTCTGAATATCTGATATATCGGCCTAAAATGGACTTTTCCGCGATACATTGCGGTAATGCGGTGTGCAAGAGCGACTTGAGCAAGCAGGGTACCCTGTCGTGTCAAGCGGCAAAAGCTCTGTTCCAAACCTTGTGGACATGGAAGGTACAGGCACAGCCACTCCCCCGCTACCCAGCAGTTGGCATAAACCCTAGACCACACGCCCTTACTCTACTCCTGCGGTCCATGGCACACAGCGTTGCCGTCTCACCGCCAAACGAACGCCCCGGCATCGACACCGCCACAGCGCAGCCCACAACCCCTCACCCGGGCACCCAAACTAACCCACACGTCCCTCACCCTGCTCCCGAGGTCCATGGCGCACAGGGTGGCCAGTGCGCCCCCCAGCGAGTGGCCCGTCATCCACACGTTGAAAGGCTGCCCCATGGAGGGGTCCCACGTGATGGTGCGGCCGGGGGTGCCGTACACCTGGTTGACGACGCGGAAGATGGCCGGGACCAGCTGCAGGGGGGCAGGGAAAAGCGGGGTTCACACCGGAAGACATTGTTCTGTGCGAAACATCCACACGGTACATGGCAGAATGCTGCGCCAGGGGTGCCGTGCGTGTGTGGTTGAGGGCTCTGGACATGGCCGGGGCGAGCTGCAGGGGAGGCAGGGGGCCAAAGGGGCCGCACCGGATGGAGAGTTGTTGTGGTACAGGGTGCCAAAGCGACACTGCTGTTGCAGACGGTCGTACGCGGGTAAAGATTCGGCTAACAACGTACAATTACTCCCATTGCTGTTAACGGACCCCGGATGCACGCAGCAGGGACCACGCAGGGGCCATTCCGGACCACATCGCGACCACGCACCTGCGTCTGCACCTGCCGGTAGGCGGCCAGGAAGCCGGAGTGCACGCAGCAGGGCGAGTTGAACAGGTCTGTCGCGTTGCTGCAGGTGCCGTGCAGGTCTGTGATGAAGGTGTCTGCAGGAAGGTGGGGCGGAGGGTCAGCGGGGTGGAGCGTCAGCGGGCGGGTTGGGCTATGGAATAGCGGGGTGGGATGGGGTGGGGTGGGTTAAGGGGGCCTCGATGCGTTGGTGACGTCCTTACGAGTGCCGCACATGCTAGCCATGATCGTCCGGATGGGATTAGAACTGGACTGGTTGAAGCTTGAAGAGAGAGGGATAGGGCTGGTTAGTCCGGGGCTGGTAGGGAAACCAGCCAAGGGCTATGATACTGGGCCCTCCTTTACCCACCAGTCACGCCGTCCGTGCCTCGGAAGATGATGTATATGTCGGTGTCCGTGGCAGTCACCACAAACTGCATGCACGGCCACGGAGAGGCAAGAAAAGCATGCACGGTTCGTGACAATGTCACGCTGGTACAAGAGCGTAGTAGCGGGTGCAAGATGTCTGCTGTGCAGGGACATACCCTGGGTAGGTTGTGATAACGAAGAGGCACCGGCCGCAGGCGGCAAGTCACATCCTGTGCGCCCGACTGCAGTGCCTCCTGAGTTTAGGAGACCCGACGAGCCCCTCGGACACCCTACAAAACCCAGAAAGGCCCTGAGAGGCCCTAAGAAACCCAAAGAGGCCCTGAGAAATCCTGCGAGTTAACAAGACCGCCGCCCACCTGCGTGTCATCCACGGCCGTGTCGTCGATGAACAGGAACTCGAAGGCCTTCATGCCGTAGCCGCCGAACAGCTCACGGAAGCGCCTCATGTACTGCCCCTCATAGCCCTGGTGGAAAGGCGGGGGGGGGGGGGGGGCGGCGTATAGGAGAGAAGGAGGGAACAGGGGGGAGGGAAGAAGCCATTAGCTGGGTTACTGCCCTTCGTAGCCCCAGAGGGCGCAGCGCACACATGAAGAGGAGGCAAAAAGCAGGTATGGAGGTACGTATGGAGGGAAGGCCCCGCCATGTGATAGGGTGCTCCAGGCCTGCAGGTACGCACGCGTGGCCCACGTGCAGCCCTTCGCTGCAACAAGCTTCACCGTGATAGTCTGCAATTTTCTCCTGATGTTCTCTTGTAGTGCTGCACACCTTTCTCAGCCCCACGAAGCTCTCTGCGTACGCGTAGTACGACATGATGGTGGCCAGGTAGCCGTTGACCAGCGGCCGAGCAGGGATGTCCTGGAAGCGGTGCTCGCCGGCCTGCCGTACACGGCGTACGACAGAGTACGGCATAAAGAGAATTATGGAAGCTTGAGTGGCAGCAAAGCAGCACATAGGCAGGTAAGCCCCAACGGTTGGCGAATTGCATGGGCGGTCGGCAAAGCAAGGGTTTGCGCAGCATGCTGCTGTAGGCTGCACGACCACCGCGTAGCATGGTGTAGGGGGTGCCGTACAAGAAAGGTGCACCCTGTGCGTGTCTTAGCTGCTGCCGGGCTTTGCCCACCTGCGCCATGACCAGCGAGGCGTTGCTGGTCCACACGCCGTTGGTGAACCAGTCCCTGCCTCCCGGGCAGTTGGGGTCCAAGTAGTCTGGGTCCTGGAAGGGGGTGCTGATGTCGAAGCCGGAGGCGGGGCACACCTGCAGGGGACCGCATCCCACATCCGCAGGTAAAGCGCGTGAACAGGTGACTGTGTACAGACAGGCTTGCCTGCTAATGTCGAAGCCGGATGCGGGGCACACCTGCAGGAGGCAAGACGTCCACAGGTACTGAAGAGCAGTAATACACAGGAGACCGTATGGGTCAGAGCAACTGAAAGCACATGGCGCCTACAAAGCTGGCGTACTTGCAGCGTAACCTCCCCACTGCCCGCCCACCCACCTTGTCGAATTGGACATACTCCTCTTCGTACAGGTAGCAGTCTGGGGGTTGGCGAAGGCAAACGCGGGGCGTCAGAAAGTCCAGGACACTTTCACCGGCCCTTTCACTGCATAATAATGTCTTGACACTGGCCATGATCCGCCCCACCGACCCACAACCGCAAGCCCGCCCTGACACGTGGCCCCTCGCCCCCGACCCACCGTAGCACGCGTCCTTGCCCCACTGGCACACGGGCGGCTCCCTCCACACCAGCCACGCCCCGAACACCACCGTGCCGGCCACCAGACACGTGGCAACAGCCACCGCGCCCATGAGGCAGCGCAGGTAGGCGGGGTCGCGACGGAATGGCCACACCTGCATGGCACGTACACCAGTACCGCAGTACGGGTACCGCATAGCCCGTGTAAGGAACTGTGGAGATGTGACAGCCCGTGTGGCATGTGCTGCTCGCCAGTGCGTAGCAGTGGCAAAGGGAGCGCACAGACGCAGCTGCAGAGCAGGGTACGGTACATCTGCCCGGCAAGGGTATCCGTAGCATGCGGCGAAGCCATGCTCTTAGCCTGGTAGCGAGGGGTCTCACCGGCTTGCACGACACAGCGGCCAGCATGCTGAGAGGCAGGGCGTAGAAGCCGGTGGGGTAGCAGTTGCTGCGTGTGGAGGGGCAGGGCAGAGGGCGGGCGAGCAGCAGCGCTTTTACGGGGTGCATGGAGTGACTTGACGTGGCATAATGTGCTTGTGAATTCGATCTGAAGCTGTAGAGCGGCCACGCGATCCAGCCCGTACTGGTGGCACACAAGACACAAGTCGGCCGCCTACATATCGTGCTTGTGCCCGCTGAACCCTTCCCGCGCCGTGCTGCCCACCTGGGGTTGAACCAGTACACGAACCAGCAGCAGCAGGCACAGTAGCAGCGGAAGGCGCCCACGCAGCACCGCCGGCACGCGCCCCACGTGGCGACGGCGGCGGCGCGGCGCAGAGACCGAGGCGGCTCCTCCTGCTGCTGGGGCTGCTGCTGCTGGTGGGCCCCGCCCTGAACGCCCTGGCCTGCCACAGGCGGTGCAATGAGGCAGGGATCCTCCTGAGTGGTAAGTGTGCATATGTTGACAAAAGCGTAACGTGTGATAGGATGTGGACCGAGAAACCGGTGGCACCGCCAGCTACTGACGGCGTGGCACATGTGCAGTATATGTAAGTGTGAATGCACGTGACACATGCACAGGTTTACGCGGCGTGCTTTTGATGGCCTGGCTGTGTACTCAAAGCCGCATGCCTAGCATCCTGCGCCCGAACAGCAGCGCTCACCCTCCCTGCCCTCCGCCACCGGCCCTGGTCCGGCGGGGCCAGGGGCTGATGGGGGTGATGGCCGGCCGGACGATGCAGGTGCGTGCTTGGCGGTGGTCTCGACGCTGCATACACAGGAGCCATGGTAAGGGCATAGAGCGGAGGAGCTGGTGAGACACACGAGGGGGAGGCAAGGGATGCGGGTATGCACTTGGCCATATGCACAACATCGCGCACCACCCCCGGCGTTACTTCTGGCGCTTTCTTGGCACCATTATCCGCACGTTGAGGCCACGCGCGCGGCGTCAGGAGCAACGTCCTGACAGCACGAGGTGGGTACGAGCCTCACCCGTAGTGGTCCGTGCGACCATGTGCATTCGCAGACGCGGCCTCCTCCTCCGCCTCCACGTCCAGCGTAGCCACCGCCGCAACACCAGCAGCCGTCGCCGCCCTGACACCCGGCCCTGGCCCACCGCCACCGCTCCCTGTCGCCCTGTCCATTTCGCCCTGCTGCTTGGGAGCAGCATCAGCCTCCTGTCGCTGCGGCTGGCTTGCCCCGCCCCTCAGGCCGGCCGATACGCCTCCGGACAGGCCACCCATGCCGTCCACGCCCTCCACGCCCGTGCCCCCACTGGCGTCATCGCGGTCATGGTCCCAAATGACCTCGTGCACTTTGCTGGGTTGCTGCAGCTGCTTTGCCGCCAGCGCGTTGACCTCGTCCTCCGCCTGCTCCGCCGTGCCTTGGTAGCCACGTGGCACCACCACGCCCTGCAGGCACACCGTACACACCAGTCGTGCATATACAAACGTGTACGTACAGAAATACTCAGCACGGCTTTCGTTTAGACTGGCCTGTAGACAAATTTACAAACAACCGTCACTGCGGCATAAGCCTTAGCGGATCCAGACCAGCACACCGCACCCAAGCAACCCCAGCGGCACACCTGGCAGCCCCATCCCCACCGCACGGGCTGCAACCCTAGAGCGACACGAAGCAGTGTACCCGAGCCTGCAGGCCCCGGCCTACCGCCACGCGTTAATGCAATTGGCCCTGGCCGGCAGGGCCCTATCACTTTCCGTGCCCAGTACACCGTCTTCAAGGACTCCCGACAGCGTTTTCTATAATACTACAAATCAGATATCGCACCCAATGCACCTTCAACAAGGGGCGCCGCACAACACACCCTTGCTGCCCACCGCCCACCTGCTGCCGCACCCAGTCCACGTCGAAGAGCATGGGCCCCGGCCAGCAGGCCCCGAACAGCGCGGTGCGCAGCGAGCGCCACGCCTCCTGCGTCACGGCGTACTCCGGAACCACGATGACGTCGCTGGGCAGCAGGTAGGCCTCGGGGTAGAGTGGGTGCCAGGGCAGAGTGAGACAAATGGCAAATTTGAAAAGGCCTTCAGTCATCCATTAACGTCACTGTGTGTTCCGGGAGTAGAGTACGTCACCGGGTAGCACGTAGCAGGTAGGCCTTTGGCATGACAGCGTGCGGGTGGCATAAGGCGGGTCAATACGGTGCTGGACCAGCGACCATAGGCCAGCAACCACGTCGACTCCGGTACGGACAAACTGCTGAGACAGTGCTCCATGTATGGTATCGGCCTAGGCCCTTGCCGTACCGGCTTGTACAGTACCAGTCGAGTTGCCGTACCTGCAGGGGCTTGAGCAGTCGCTTCTCCTCGTCCAGCAGTCGCCTGGGGGGAACGGCAGGTACGGTTTCTTACATATCAAACAACCAGAAATGCTCAGACAGGTGCTGTCGTGCAAAACGGTCTGGGCGGAACTCCCGGCATGGAATAAAGGCAGGCGGTGCCCTGGGGCTACACCGAGACGTGCTGGCTGTCCGATTACCGGTTGCCCATGGCCAGCAGAAACGCCACATGGTGCACTGAAAACCATGCCGGCCAGCATTCGTCATGATCACGTCATTTACAGCTGCTTTTGCACCTGTAGTGGATGAACAGGTGGAAGCTGACGACGTTGACCACTCCAAAGACCGCAAAGGACGTGGGCTCGGGGCCGTCCTGTGCATAGGCATACCGGGGCACAAGAGTGGAGTGCGCAATGGACAGAGATGGGGCCGCTTACGCAGCTAGGCGTTTCTTCTCAGGAGGATGCCCTGGGCGCCTGCTATGCGTACGATGCCCTACTGCACTTTGGACGAGTCTGGAGTAAAGCCGTACCCTGTTGCACATGTACGTGGCAACGAAGTCACCGTCGCCAAAGGAGCCACACGGATTACGGCGGCTGGCTGACGATACATCGCAATCTCCTGGCACACACTTACCCTTCCGTTGGTGCCCCAGAACTCCACGAGGCCCCACCACGCCCACACGTTGAGGATGACCCACACCGCCACGAAGATGAAGGCGAACCAGCTGGTCCAGATGCGCTTGGGCCGGAAGTGCAGCAGCAGCCCGAAGCTGAGCAGGCGGTGGAACAGGAACTTGCGCAGCGTGAACTCGCACACCAGCAGGAACTGAGGAGTGTGGGTGGGGGTGTTGGTGATTTGAGCGGAGCGGCACGTACATGGGCGGCGGGGCGGGCGGACGTTGAGGTGTGTGGTATAGGGGCCGGGGCTGCAACGCCTTTCGGTGCTGTGCATGACAACACTCCACCGTGGCACACCGCGGCCATCGGACGGGCCGCGGCACGTTTCAGCGTGCACTCCCAGCCAGGCTAAGCCACATGGTTCCGGGGTGTGTCCCCCACGGCGTGCACCCCACCTGCAGGAGCATGACCCCCGCGGGGTAGGCGATGACCACCACCTTGTACAGGTACACCCACCACCGCTCAAAGTTGTTGCCTGGGAGGGGCAAATTTGCAGTACATTGGCACCTTGCAGGCAGGCGCGTACCAAGGCGGTTACTGCTTGTGCATGGCACGTTGCTGCTGAGACAGCGGGGGCATCCGTGTTACAGCGTAGTCTGCATTCCGCACCGGCCTCCATATCCCTGCTGCCCTTTGCACTGGAACTCGAACTCGCTATGAGTACCATGTGCTATAACACGATGTCGACGCACCTGATCGGAACTGCCTTGCGTTTGTCTCCAGCATGATTGCCAGCAGCATGACCGCCACGTACAGCACCAGCTCCCACGTGCCCGCCACGATGTCCCACACGTACCGCCACACCACGGGCGGGCGGTACGGCTGTACGACAGGGATTACAGGCGATAGGGGTGCAAGACGCCCGTACCGTACTACTGTACGACCAGGTACAGCGCGGACATGGGTTTGGGCAACTGCCATGCAGGGTGCTGAGTGCCCATGTGCACCAGCGAACACCATACTACTGCACCACTCACTTCACGTAACACCAGCACCCACCAGCGGCATGAGCTCCTCCTCGCCCACCAGCCGCCCCTCGGGACGCAGCACACCAAACGACTCGGCACGCGCTGCTACTACACACGTCGACCTGCTAACACACACGCCCCCACCCACCAGCGGCATGAGCTCCTCCTCGCCCACCAGCCGCCCCTCGGGCCGCGCCGCCTGCTGCTGCAGGTCCTCCATGTCAGCCTGGGAGCGAACGTGCAGGCGAATGCACCATGTGCACCATGTGAAATGTAGTGAAGGGAACGGTTTCTCACCTGTGCCGGTAGTAGGTTCGCGTCATGACGGAGGCATCAAGCAACTGTGCAAGGCACCAGGGCAGGACTGCATGCCTCTAGCGTACGAGGCATCCGACACAGGTCGGCACGCTGAGTACTCGATTACGCAGCACACTCCCCACGCTCCCCCATGGCCACACAACGGTGACAAGCCACAGCAGCAGCTGCTGTTTGTTTGATAGATGCCCACCTGGACATTTAGCACCTCTGCCAGAGTGGTGCGGCGGCGGGACGCTGCCTGGGGTACACTGGCCGCAGGTTGGAGCTGCGCCGAGCCCACCGCTGTCAGGCCTGGTGCTGCTGGTGCTGTCGCTCCGGCTGCTGCTCCTCCTGCTGACGATGACGTTGATGATCTTGGCGGATTTGGAGGTTGTGGGTGTGAAGGCTTGGGTGGAATGGTGTTGGCGGGGGTGGCGGTGACGAAGGCAGGGGAGGGCGAGGCTGAGGTGGACGTGGGGATAGGGGCCCCCGGCGGTACGGGGGCATTGGGCACAGCTGTTTCGTACGGTAGGGGGTCTTGGAGGCGATTGAAGGGCCCATGGAAGCATCCTGCGGGTTGGAGGGTGGGATTGACGGTTGGGGTTTCAGGGTCGGGGGTAGTTGGTGGGGTGGGCTTGTGGGTGGGGGCGTGGGGACCAGCAACGGCACGGGTTGACAGCTGCACGAGGGGAGGCCTGGAGCGGTCAGGGAAAACCTGTGCAGCTGACTGGGGCTTGGTTTTGGTACGTGGGGGCAGCTTATGTGGGAGAAACTCATGACGATACTCTCTGGTCTCTGCCCTGGTTTCGTCCTCCACGGCCCAGCCACAGCCTCCCGCTGGTCCGACTTGCCGCCTGGCTCCGAAATGCAAGCACGAAATTCAAACACTGTGACTTCTGTTCCGAGTTGCACGTCAACACACCTGTTACTATCTTTATGTCTTCCGCTGTGCTTGGGGTGTCGACGACCTTCATCTTGCCTTGGTCAAAACGTTCCTGTCAGTCGCTATGCAGACGCACATCGCATACTCGCTATAGGATGACCTCACAAGAGGATTGTAGCGAGCACCTGCAAAACCCCGCCTGGCGAAACGCAAAAGCGCATAAAGTGTCGGCCTCGACAGTGTCACTCCCCTCGGCTTCGCGCTTCAGGACCAATGCGCAGCTACGTAATGCTATAGAATTGCCCAAGCGGAAAATTAAACGTACTCGTATGACGACGCAACGCACAGGGCTTGCGCTCAGCAAGAAGCTGAAGGATGGAAGCCGGGACCAAGGTACGTCAGGGGGCGGTTGCAAATTATAACTGCCGATGTAGCGCTGAGTTGACCGTGGGACCGGCAAGCGAGTGCGTCACTTCTGCGCGGAGCATGTGTTTGTGGCACCTGCCGATGGACAGGGTCAGGGACTGGCACGGGCCATGCAACATCTGCGGCAGGCAGGGATGGCAGCGATGCTTGGGTTGCACACACACGGCACGCAAGCCAACAGCCGTGAGACTTGATTTCGATCAAGACTCTGGCCTATATGCGATCGAGTGAGCCCGAAATGCAAGACCCAATTTGCACTTTCCTTGCAGGGTTCGCCGTGGGGTCCGGCCCGGGGCCGCCTCCCCCTCCCTCGGGACTTTGGACCCATGGGACGGTGTCCCAACGTCCAAGCCGGGTGCTGAAGTCATTCCCTAAGCGAGAGCCGTTCACCAGGTTTGGAGCACGAGTGCTGCTTTATAGTTGCGCCTGCAACATGCATGCAGCCGCATATTGTTTGCACGGCGGGAAGGTAAGGGTTTGTTCATACCTCGGTCAAGCGCCGGGGGCCATCCCTCGGCCTTACTGGCGGGCACCTTCCGATAAGGCAGCCTGCAACGCAATAGCCATGAGCTAAAAATCGCATTGCGCCTCAACAGCAGGATTCTTAAGCACACCTGTTGGTTGTAGCTTAGGCATATGCCGTAAAACTCTAAGCGCGGGTTACCTTTACCCTGAGCGTTACGTGTGCAAGGCGAAACTCTCGCCGCTGGCTCGCGCGGTGCGCGGCTTGCACCGCCAACTGCGCTGCCAACCTGTGCCAACACACAAGCGCAGCTCTTTGCACATTGCAAGGAAGTGTATAACTAGTTGCGCGGTGCCCCGTTCATGATCAGCGCCACCTGGGAGCTGCAGTGCGGAATGGACGTTGCAGGGGACAGGGAGGAGGAGGTGGGGCACCCAAGCCCTACACCGACTCGCCAATGCACCGCTCCATACCCATGGGGACCACTCCATCCGGGTAAGCGTAGAAGGTAATGGATAGCACCGCGATCAAGCCGGGAGATATCGCGGCGCGGGGAAAGTGCAACCGTGAACCCAGCTGCCGGTGCTAGGGGCATGTGAAGGCACGTGCCTGCTCTGCTTTGCGTGGGGGCGTGCAAGCTGCCTTCCTGTGATCAAATTCCCCGCTTGACCCTGCTGTTACCCTCAGGCACTGTGCCCCAAGCACAATCCCTGCCTTGCCCCACGCTCTCGGCGGAGGTGTGCGCGTCCATTAAACACAGCGGCACCAGCCCCACACCCGCCGAAGCACCACCCCGGGCCGCCTCCGCCTCTGCCTCGGCTTCCACCCCCGCCTCATCAGCCGCCTTCACCCTGCCCCCAGCCGCTCGCACCTCCGACCTGCCCATCGCCCGGGCCGTCTCCTCCCCAGGACGCCAACTCCACCTGCAAAACGTTCCCACTGCCAATGGCGCTGATCTCGCAAACACCAGCACGGGCAGCACCACCGGCGCTGCAGCTTCGCCTAGCTACCCTCAGCCCATGTGCACCCTGCGAGCCACGCTGGAGTTCCATCCTCCCCCCACGCGTGTCCCGCACCTTCCCACGGCGAACGTAACAACATCACTGCCGGAGGCAGTTCCCACGGCCCCAAATGGCGGTTCTTTCACGAGTCACAGCGCCACACCGACGAGGAGCGTAAGCCACGGAACCCACGCCTGCAGCAGCAGCAGCAGCAGCAGCTTCCCTGTAGCACCTCCGCACAGCTCCCCCGCCGCCCCCGCTGCCTCTCCCCCGCCTCCCCGCCGCCGGATCTACCCCACCGCACCCTCGACCCCGGCACCTGCGTGCAGTACCAGCAGTAGCAGTACGGCAGCCACCCATGCAAGCCCACACGTTGTCGTCAACGGCGGTGCCACAAACTGCAGCACGCAGTCCTGGCTGACGACTGCATCCCACCCCTGGACCGCACCGGAGAAGCGCAAGACGCCGCACAGCAGCTCCTCCATCACAACCATTACGACCAGCAGCATCTCCAGCGGGCTCAGCAGCACCCCGACAGACGTGGGTAAAGACCTCCCCAACGGTCTCCTCCCGGTGTGCGCACGGGGCACCGTACGTGGCCCGGCCCGCGGCCGCCCGCCATCCAACCGTTCTAACCGTTCCAACCGCCGCCGGATCCCCAGCCTCACTACCCTGGTCCTGGGCACCACCTTGGGCCTCGCCATCGCGCTAACATTGCTAGCGTGGCTTCCGCAGATCCGGCGGGCGCCACTGCTGCAGACCGCAACGCAGGGCACCAGGGCGCCGGGTCTACTGGTAAACCCGGGCCGCGGAAGTGAAGCAGCAGCAGCTGGAGTGGCAGGGGTTGCAGCTGGTGCCGGCGGGAGCACCCGCAGGGCGCCGGGTGTGCAGGTTGTGAGCACGGCCGAGGCTGGTGTTGCGGATGGCTATCGAGGCGATGGTGTGGCGCATGGCAGCAGCGGCAGCAGTGGCGGGTGGGAAAGCATAGGCGAAGGAGGCAGCAGCACGCAGCGTCTTGACGGTGTTCCTCCCCTGTCGCCGCAACAGTCCCTGGCGCCCAGCATTGTGCTGCACACGGACCTTTACAGCGGTGCGGAGGCAGAGGCGGTAGTGGAGGCGGAGGTGGTGTCGGAGTGGATCGAGGCAGAGGACGGTGCCACTGAGGGTTCGGTGGGAGTGGCGGAGGCCCTCGCACCTGGCACAGCCCCTGTGCCCAAGCGTTCCAGCTCTATCGCAACTACCATCACCACTGGCATACCCTCCCCTGACCCAGCGCCAGGAGGCACCGCCCCTAGCCCCGCAGTCGACCCGGCATCAACCAGCACAGGACCCATCTTGGGCCCCGTTACAGGCATTGCTCCGCCACCCCTGTCGGCTGGTCCCGTGGTCCCAATTGTACCGCTCATCTCATCGGAGCCCGCTCTGGCTCCACCACCCTTGGCAGCTGGTCCCGCGGCCCCACACAAGCCCCGGGTGTTCCTGGGGGAGCTGTCTTCCCCCCAGGCCCGGGTGCCCCTGTCCCTGGCCCTCAACCTCACCGCCTGGCAGCACCTGACCCTGAGACTGCCACAGCTTGCCCAGGAAGAGGTCAGGGAGGGTGGCGGTGTTGTGGACGGGAGGCAGCTCCAGGAGGAGGAGATGCGCTCGCTGTGGGGGCAAGGGGCAGCTGCAGGTGGACACCGGGGCCCTGGCGCTGGGCTTGGCGCTGGACCCGTGCGGCTGCTGGTGGCCGTAATCTCCCGCTGCTGCGACCCAGAGGTGCGTGGAGTGGGCAAGGGGGGGAGGTGCACGTGTGGGGAAGAGTACTGCGCTTGGTGTTCATCTGCCGGGTGCATGGTCCATGTGGGGCTGGCGGCGGCGACCTCCCTGCTGGCACCCAGAGGTGCGCACAAAGTGCACGTGCTCCGTAGTGGGCGGTAGTGTACGGGGGGTGGCATGCACCGTTTGTTGTCAAGTGGGCCGCCGCTGGCTGTACGGCTAGCACGGATGATACGGCACGTGGCGCAGAAGTGGTTGAATTGTGGGCCGCCGGTAGGGCATATGTGAGACGGTATGGTAACATCATAGAGGGTGGCATGGGGTGCGCAACTGCATGCCGCGCGGGAGCGTGGGTCCATATATGTACTGATGTGCATGGTGCACTGCTGGGTGCAAAGCCCGAACCTGGTTGCACCCCGCTGCCGATCTACCCCTAGGTGCACGGCCATGTCGCCTTTTTGTTCTACTAAACGCAGCGCCTGTATGACTGTCAGTATGCCTTCGCTTGTTGCATGTCTACGCAGTCTGTCCTCAAGCGCCACGCCATCCGCCGCACGTGGGGAAGCAGACTGGGGCACAGCTGGAGCCTGCCGCCGCCTGGGGCGCGCAATGCTGCTGACAGCTGGGAGGGCGAGGGCAGCAAGCCCACGGGCAGCAGCAGGAGGAGCAGTACAGGTACGCGGGGGAGCAGCTGGGCCCCCAACACGGTGGATCTTCTGTTTGTATTGGCGCAGCCGCCGCCCGAGCAGCAGCATGCGGCCGAGCAGGTGCTGGCGGAGGAGGTGCGGCAGGTGCAGCAGATGCGGCGGCGGCAAGCAGCAGCATCAGAAGGAGCAGCAGGTGACCAGGAAGGGTGGGGGTCAAGACTGGGAGACGCAGCGGCGGCGGTTGGGAGCGATGGAAGTGACGGCGGCATTGGCGACGGCGGCGGCGGCGGGGTTGACATCGTGATGGTCCCCGGACTGGTGAGTAGGTGCGAAGGCTTCCGGCAAGCCCGGCGGTTGGCTCAGCATGGTCGTGACTGTGTGACAATTCTAATGGAAAGCCTTACACGCACAAAGCTGGGATCGGTCGGGGGGCTGAGACCCTGACTTACCTGATGCTCTCACCCTCCCAACCCCAGGACACGTACCGCAACCTGCCCAACAAGACACTCCGAATGCTGCAGCTTGCCTTGAGCAGGTGGGGAAGGGTCTGGTGGCCTTGTACGGTGCAATGCTGATACCGAACGACGCACCACCTGAGGAGCCCCACTGTACTTCAACATGCACTTTGTTCGCACCGTCCGTCCCCCGCTTGCCCGGCCCTCACCTTGGAATCGACCCCGACCCCACCCTGTCGCCCCTCGCCCCCAGCCCGCGGCAGTACACCCACATCGCCAAGGTGGATGACGACGTGTACCTCCGGCCGTACAACCTGCTGTACGACGTCGTACTAGGGGCCAACCGCCCCAACCGCCAGGGACCGGGCGGTGCAGGTACAGAAGGTAGCAGCAGCGGTGACCAAGTGGACAGTGGCTTGGCCCCGCCGCCAGCCGCCGGCGAGGAGGGGGATGGAGGTCAGCGTGGGGCAACGGCAGAGGAGGGCAGCGGGGGGCAGGCGGATGCGAGCGACAGCAGCACACTGGAGGGCCGTGGAAGAGCGGGTGGTGGTGGTGGTGGTGGTGGTGGCAGAGGCGGGGGCGGGGGACGGGGTAGCGAGGGCCTGTTCATCGGCGGTGCGTCCGGCTGGTTCTCCCACGCCACAGACGGCTTCCAGCCTGTGAGGGACCCCCTGTCCAAGTGGGTATCGCTTGGAGCGCGCTGTAGCTGTTACCTGCACACCGTCATACGGGGTGTGCCTGTTTCCGGTGCTGCGCGCTGCACAAAGTCGGCTGACAGCTTGCCTGAAAGGCGAGGGCGTGGCGGTTGAACTGCTGCTGTGTGGCTGTGGCTGTTGAGTGTCTGCTTCGCCTCTGCCGTGTGGCTGCGCTTCATGTCTCAGCCGGACTGGTGCCGCTTACTTGAACGGAAGCTCGCGAGTGCAAGCCTTCCGTTAACTGTCCACACCCCCACAAAGTAAAGAAGTAGCACAACCGTTGCCCAACTCATACGGCAATTTACGATTTCCGCAGGTGGTACCTGTCCCCGGCTGAGCTGTCCGACTCCGACGCCCCCCTGGGCGCCCCCTACCCCGTGGGCTGGGCCTACGCCATGTCGAGAGATGTGGCACAAAAGACCCTGAGTGAGAGGATACTGTTTCACTTCAGGGATGCACACGCGGCCGGATGCTAGGCAAGGTGCATTGGCCCTGCCCCCGAAAACGTGCCAACGCCTGATACCCTGTGTTACGTAACGTGCCCCAGCAGACGCCTGCTGTGTATGGGATCAGGACCTGCTCTGTTGCTGTACAATGACTTGTGGTCTGAGCACCTGACCTTGCCCCCTTGCTCCCCTTGTGCACCTCCACTCCCTCAGGCCTGGCGGTGCGGTTCACGCGGCAGCCGCCTACCGCCCCCGGGTGGTGGGGCAGGCTGCCCTGGGAGGACGTGACCATGGGGGCGCTGGCGCAGGTGGGTGTGAGAATGTGAGTCGTGTGGGTTAACGATGTTTTCCGTACACGTGTGCTCCAGTCACGTTGCGCTGGGGGGAGGCTTCCGTGGGAGGACGTGACCATTGGGGCGCTGGCGCAGGTGGGTGTGAGAATGTGAGTGGTGTGGGTTAACGATGCTTACCGTACACGTGTGCTCAAGTCACGTTGCGCTGGGGGGAGGCTTCCGTGGGAGGACGTGACCATGGGGGCACTGGCGCAGGTGGGTGTGGGTGCGGGATGTGGGTTAACCCTATCACACATGTGAGCAGCCGTGTTGTGTCAGGAGACGTGGCTATGGGGGCGCTGGCGCAGGTGGGGTTTGGGGTGCGGGCCTGGGTGCGGGGTGTGATGAGCGGCCTTCCCCTTCGCAAGGCCTTCAAGGCACACCTACCTGACCGTGGCATACCGGACAAGAATCATGCAGCGCGGGAGCTGCTGTGGGCGTGCACCGGTGCCGACCAAATGCCACGCCACGTTTGCCATGCGCTGCCAACGGTCCGGTGCCTTACCGCATGATGCACGCGTGTGCCCACCTGCAGGTGTGCGGCGTGCCGCTGCTCAACCACCCCGGCTTCAAGCACCCCTTCATGTCCTGCGGACCTGACACCGTGGTGAGCGCATGAGGGGGTTGCATTCGGCATCAACATGTGTGTAGTGTACAGGCATCAGGACGCAGCCATCCACACCTGCGTCCAGCGAACGGGCCAAACGCCCATAAGCATAGGAGCAGAACTCTCTGCGCAGGAGCGAAGTCTCACACCCTGAGCCCCGCAGCCTGCACCACGAGGGTGGCGATGGTTGGGCTCGCGCAGCCGCGTGGCGGGGATGTGAACCGGCTGTTGCCCGCCCTGGGCCGTCCCCGAGCCAACCTGTACACCACAACCAATGCCCGTCATTTATACTCAGCCCCGCACTAACGGTCCGGCATCCTGCAAACCGCCCAGGCTGTACGTGTTCGCAAGCTGCCCCAGAATCATATGTGATTGCGGAGCTGAACCAAGTTGAGGTCCACATTCCGTACCCCGCGCTCATCCCCAGGCCAAGCACGTGGACAACCTGGCGCCCGGCCTGCTGTACGACATGCACGAGGACGAGGTTTCGGGGCGGTGGCGGCTGCATGGCGCGGACTGCGGCAGGGGGCTGTACGAGGTGCGTGGTCGGGGGCGCGAAGGGCGTGCTACGCAAGCACGTGTTCGGTGGCTTGGTGGCCCGAACGCCGGTAGCCCTTCTCCCCTTGGGTGATGTGGGTACCGGTTCTGGGAGAGCCGTGGAGATGCAAGGTAGGCAATTGGCCAGCAGACGGCAGAGCCCTTATGTTCACACGCGTTGCTGCCCCGCCTGGCCGCAGGCCGACAACTTCACGTCATGGCGGATCTGGCGCAACACACAGCCGGATGTGGCCCTGACGGGCAGGATTTAGCTGGTGATGGTGGTACAGTAGAGAGAGGTGCCATGGTACGACGTACTAGAGCGGTGGGTGCGGGTGAGGTAGGCGGTGCCGGTTTCGGGTGCTGGTGACCTGCCTGGTGGAGGGCATCTGCAGCTAGCCCTGTCTGCATTTTTGTTGCAACAGGCCGACGTGCACGTTAGAAACGGGCGAGTTGAAGGTGCAGGGTTGTGGGAATGGTGCTAGGTGTTAAGCGTAACGGTGTCGTGTGTTGGTGTGTGGTAGTTGGTGTGTGGTAGTTGTCAAGTTGGATGCGGGCATGTGTGGTGTAGCATAGCGTTGGTGCCGCCTGGTGTGGTGCAGCATAGTGCTGACAGCATTGGTGCTCGAGTGACCCACGACACTCCCATACCTTGCTCCTGCAGCTCTCTTACTAGGCCGAATGGTGGTTGGTGGCAAGAAAGTCTTGCTAATATAGGGATTGACGGCCATAGGATATATAGCAGCAGGGCCCTTGACATGTTGTGCATACGTGGCATTCTTATCTTGCGCATTGGCTTGTGTTGGGTGGTGTTACCGTCCGGTGGCTTGTCCTTTGCAAATTGCGCCGTAACATACCAGTGGGGCTCCCCAGCGCTGTGCCGCCAGGGGCAGGGTGCCACGCTGCCGCCCCTGCTGCCGCCGTCAAGTGTGTAGCAGAATGTGGTGCAGAACGCCACCGTTAAGTGTAGGTGTTGTTCAGCGGATAATTGCGCCGCGCTGTTGCTGGCTGGGTACGTTGTGGCCTTAGGTGGTGTTGCGCGTTATTGACATACCGTAGGCGACGCAGCCAGGCAGGCCGCCTACGGTGTGAAGCCGAGGTGCCGAGCCGTCGTTGTGCTCCTGGCGCCCCTTGTTTGATGCACTAGGGTGAGTGCGCAAAGGGGAACTGGTGCGGTGGTGGTACCGGCGATGCTCTAGGAGCTACCGTTGGCTGCACACTGACTGATACCGTACTCAACTCGCCTTGTTACTGCAGCTGTGCTGGCTGCCCAGATTGTGTGCTCTTGCTACTCCAGCAGTCCAGCTGTGCCCTGTGCTGGCTTACCCAGCTTGCGTGCCGCGTTAAATTCTGTCCTAGCTTCCTTGTGTGATGCACGGTGTTTGCACCTGTGCGGCGCAGCTGGTGCCAGGTGCGTCAGGGCCGCACGTGCATTGCTTACGGCAGTAAGTAGTGCCTGGTAACGCGCTCGCTTGATGGCCACGGCTTTGCTTTTCCTTATCTGCTGTATTGGACGTTGATTTCGCACGTGAGGAGGGTTGTGAGGGCACGTGAGGGGTCCACGTCCGCTGCACATGGCTCTGCTGGCGGTCGTGCCAACAGCAGCTTCTGCTTCGGGCGTCTGTCTTTGTCGGGCGTCTGTCGTTGTGGCGTCCAGGAGCGGCGAGCGTCCTTCTGCGCGGTACTAGCGTACGACACACTGGTCAGGAGAGGCTCCCTGTAACAACTGAGGCCCACAATGCACCACGGTACTCGAGCGAGTGCCGTGCAGTACGGTACTGGCATTCTGGTGTCTACGCGGACAGCAGCCACCACACCGAATACCAGTACCCTGCCTGGTTTCGTAGCTTCCCACATCTTCGTTTGTATAATGGCAGGCTGGCGCAGGTGGGCACCCTGGTACTCTCTGTATCGGTGCTACAACTTCAGTGGGTGCCAGCCTCACATCATCAGGCGCGTCCAGGCTCCAGGGGGTTCCCCCGTCCGGCTCCCTCACCTCAGCATATCAGCATACCTGCTGCTCCCTAGCCGCCATCAGGATCCAGGGCAAGCCCAGCCCCTTCCATGCTCGAGCGTGCTGCTTTCCATACTCTTGTGTGTCAAAGGAAGGCGCTCGGACAGATGCCTAGGCCCGGGTCTGAGGCTCTGGGTCCTGGGTGCTGAGAACCAAGCTACTTGGGATGACCCCGCACGCGCGTGCAGCTGCAAACGCGTGAGTCGCCTCCTGTGGTCGCCTCCCATGTCTGTTGAACAACGTACCAATAGCGTGTTTGGACTGCCAGGTCTAGTACGCTATGCGCAGCAGTGAGTGTGCCTGGCTGCCGGATTCTGACAGTCAACCGCCAAGGTAACGACCAACTGCAAAACGCCCAGCCAAGCGTCCGCAAGCCTCCGAGGGTACGTACACGCGACCGTGTCAATTTGCAACTGGTTGCGGCCAGCCTTCCTCGCCGGGACTCTGCCTCGACCACAACCCTTTTTCTGGTCTCCCTTGTCCTGGCTGTATGAAGCAATTGGCAACTGAGTAGTAAAGTACAAATGCAGAGCGTTCTGCGACCTTTAGCCCCTAGGGCGGCGGCGCCTGCTGTCGCGAATTGCACACAGCCTGGCCCTTCCCCGCGCTGCCCGGGCCTATCCAGGCCGCTCACATCCCAACATAGGAAACAAATAGGTATGCAGAAAATTCAACCACGCAGCACGTGGGCGTAAAGTCATTTCAGTCGTGGTTGCCGACGTGCGGGTTCTTCTTGCCGACGCGCTGGCTCGCAGGCGCTCCAGGGCGCGGGAGAGAGAGCCTGCAGATATGCCGGATTACAAGTACGTCAAGGGAGCTATTCGCATCGGACGCAGCGAAGGAGCTGAACATGTCCGATGACGGCGAGGAGACGTACATGGACCTGCCTGACTACCAGGTGCGACTCAGCTGTGCACGCAGAGGCGCTTGCAGCAGGAGGGATGTGCTCTGCGGAGCTACTGGGGGAGACTGCATGGCTTCTGGGAGAGACAACGGGGTGTGGGGGCGGCAGCAAGGGTGCCATGGGTCGGTGTGCAGGGATGCAGGATCTAGAATACGAGCTTGAGATGCATGACGCACAGATGGAAGTATCCGGCAAGCACAATTACACTGGCTGGGGCCATCAGCGCGTACTGCGGACGTCATAGCACATGCGCTCAAGGATACAAGGGCCCTAACCCGGCCGTCAGCACCAGCTATGCACCCACAGCTATACAACACGGCTTTGGGAGGGCGATGCACGGACGCAGGGGAGGCTAGGCGGACTGGCAACACAGCTGCCCCCAACCCTACTCGGTTTCTCGCGTTTTACGCGTACCCCAACCTTGCCCAGCGTTTAATCCTCACCCCGCCCCATGGATCTCACCCTCAAGCCCCAACCCTCCCTCCTTCCATGCCATCCCCTTTGCTCCGTCCTTCGCTGTGACCAACCGCCCTACCGCTACCTGTGCAGGTGTACGACCCCGACCTCGGGCCCCTGGAGAAGCGCATCCAGCGCTCCTACCTGGACGCCGTCAACAGCGACATCGTGGACCTGCGGGAGTCGGAGTACTGGTTCACCACGCCAGAGGGTGAGGGGGGTGGCATGATCTGGGCATTGGGCACGTGGCACGGGGCCCAACGGGCCTTGGGGTTCAGTATGAGGTGTGATGCTGGTTGTCATGATGCATGCAAAGCCAAAGACAATGACAATTGGTGACATGCGGGAGACCGAGTACTGGTGCGCCACGCCAGTGGGTAAGGGAGGTACCGTCACCTGTCACTGTTGTTGGTCACTGTTGTACCGCTGCGGAGATGCCGATGAGTCATGCCGGTACCACGCTCGAGTCGGGGTGCACAGCGTGAGTTGCACGACGCATGCGTTGTCCAAGACACCAAGGTCCTGTTGGTGGTGCGGGAGGCGGTCTGCTGCTGGACGCGAAGCCCCGGGGGTAACCGCCGCGCGGCAAAGCGCTGGGGGTGAGGGTGTGGACTGTGGAGGTTCCACCGGTGGAAGGGCACAGGGACAGGGCCGTGCGGCCTTACGTTGGGGCTTGGAGGCGGCAAGGCCAACAGGAAAAGGGAAATGTGAAAGGGGAGGTTTCGGAGCTGTGCGTATGTGCGGCAGGGGGACAGCTGGGTCCATCGGGGGTCCACGAGGGTGGGGCCGGGGGCCCGTCCGCTGCGTGTGGCGCATTGCATTGATGCTCAGGTGCATTGGGTCTCGGGGACAGGCGAGGGGTCTGGCGAGCGGCGAGCATGACAGGGTGCGTCGGACGTGCCGGGTATGGCGTGCGGTGGGCCGTACCAGGGCCATGTGAGCCGCGGGGGCAGCGGTTGCGCTGGTTGCTTTGTGTAGCGGAAGGACGGAGGGGGGCATGGGGGCAGGTGCGGAACCGGCGGGAAGGCAGGAGGTAGAGGTGGTTAAGCCAGCGGGTATGTACAGTCGTACGCCCAACGACAGGCATCTGATCTGACTATTTATATCCCCGGTTCCCTGTCCGCACGGAACGATGTCCACACGAAACGGTATCTGACATTATGATTCCTCCGCAGCACCACGCCCTTCGTTCTATCCCTGATCCTCCGGAGTCCTGACGTTGATCGAGCCCCTCCTCCACGCCAACTCCCGACGGTCCCCTTACTCGCCCCCAATCTTTCCCAGTTGCTTCTGCTTGTCAACTCACTTCCTCTTCGCGGGCAGGCAGCAGCGTTCCTGTGACTCCCGAACGCCTCACACCGTCCCTCGCGTTCCACGCGCACCCCCAGGTGGCTGGAACTCCGTCCCCGAGCGTGTGCGGTACATGGACGAGGACCCGGAGCCGGCCTTCCCGCAGCCCTACCACTCACCACACACGGAGCAGGGGGCAGACAGGGTGAGCGGGGTGTGGGTACAGGGAGGCGATGAAAGTGCTAACCAAGGTGGCCGCTACACTGCAAAGGAAGCCCGTGAACCATGAACATAGGGAAGGAGCGCTTGAATCGCGCAAGCTCGCAACATGACGAGGGCGAGGATGACGGCATTGCCGTACTGCATAGTGCCTTACATGCTGCCCCCCGATGGTTTGCCTGCCGCTTCTTATTTGGCCTCCTCCCCCAGATCGCGTACTCGGAGCTAGACGAGGGCAAGGTGTACCTGGGGGTGATCACGGACGTGTGGCTCTACCACGGAGTGCAGGTGGACATCGGGGCCGAGTTTGACGTGTGAGTAAGCGGAACGAAGTTAAATCAATATGTAATAATCAATATGTAAGATGTAGTTAAATCAATATGTAATTATAAAAAAACGTACGGGGGGGGGGCATGTAATCATGAAAAAACGTACGGGGGGGGGGGCGGATGTACCATGGAGTGCAGGGGGACATGGGGGGCCGATTCGACGCTTGAATAAACATGACACAAATTTTACTCTCTACCAGTGTGCAGTGGGAGTATGACTAGGGGTGCAGTTCGACACGTGGGACTCACCAATGAGTGCAGGGAGGGGCGCTGACCCCCAGTAATGGGTGTAGCCAACACGGGAAGACGCGTCGGTTTATATGGGTGGCGTGTGGAACAGCACGTTTGGGGTGAGCTTGACGCGTGTGTGGGAAGGGCTGATGGGCGTAGGGCCGACGTGCAAGATTTGCGGAGGGTGGGGCACCAGCGTGGGCGATAACCCTGAAGGCCGCAGGCGTCAGGCGGACGCGTCAAGGAGGAGCTGCGGCGTGGGTCCTGGCGGACTGAGTGGGGGGGAAACCGCGGAGCGGAAAAGTGGCAATCGGAAGCAGTCGGACTGAGTGAGGGGAAGGGCAGGGCTTCTGCAGGTGTGAGTGGGCGCCGGGGCCAGCCTTGGAGTGCGTGGAGGCGAGGCAGGTGCATGCACGGGGCAGGGGGGCCCGCTTGTGGCTGCGGAGGGCTCTAGGGCCATAGACACGGCTGGGGCCCGGACTGTGCTTGCGGCTGTGCATGCGGACACCTCCTTGTGGGAACCCCTGCTTCCTTCAGTTGTCATGTGTTTGGTGCATTGCTAACTAACTGGTCCACTGTTATTTGCCCCTGTGAAGGCTAAAAGGTATAGGAATGCGTCAATCGTTGCAAAAGCTCCACCCCCGCCCATGCCCCCACAGGCTCATCCCCTGCACGGAAGACCTCTGGGAGATCGCTGTGGACCACATCAACGTGGGGACGCCGGTCTTGATTGAGATCCACAAGGTACGTGTTCAGGGATGCAGTTGCGGTGGTAACAGTAGTATGCAGGTACGGCGCAGTGGTTTCGGCACCATGCGCGGTGTGGTGGGGCAGCCCCACTTAGCGTGCCAATCATAGCACCATTGATGCAGCCGTGCCGCCCTCCGTCCTTGCCCGCCGCTCCTCATTGCTCGCCCTTGTCCCTCTCTACCCCAACGCTGCTGCCTCCTCCTCTGTCCCCTTTCCCCCTCCCCCCTGCAGCTGCGCACGCCTGGGCTGTACCGGTGGCCGGTGCAGGCCAAGTTCTGTGAGGCGGTGATGCAGGACCTCATGTGAGTCACCAGGGAGGGAGGGCACATGTGTGGACCACTGTCGGTGTCGGTGTTGTAGGTGCCTTGCCCGCTGGGGCTGCAGGACCTCATGTGGGTGACCAGGGGGGGCGGGAGGGAGGGCGCATGCAGGACCTCATGTGGGTGGCGGGGTGTGGGGCCTGGGGCTGTGCGTCAGGGGCGCGGGGCACGTGTGGGTGTAGGGGCATGGGGGCACGGCAATGGAACTAATTAGGGTCGTTGCATCGGCATGGGTTGGAGTGCGTAGGAAGCGGGTAGGCGCGGGTGATGTTGGGCCTCATGTGGGTAACCAAGGGGGGAGGGCGAGGGCACATACGCATACGAGCTCGTGGGCGTGGAGTGGAAAGGGCAGGGCCGTTTTATTAGGGCGTGGGTCGGAATGCGTAGGGGTAGGACACGCGCGGGCGATGCAGGACCTCATGTGAGTAGCCAGGGAGGAAGGGCGAGGGAACGTGGTCGTGTGGGCATGTATGTGGCCCACTTTAGGGCAGTGGCGTAAGCGCATGGGCCAGAATGTGTAGGGGCAACCCACGCGCGGGCGCTCCAGGACCTCCTGCGAGCGGCCGGGTGTGGGGCTCGGGCGTGTGGGTATGCGGGCACGTGGGCATGGCCTGTTGCAGCACGGATCCTGAACCCTGGACGCTAGCACACACGCATGATGGATGTGTACTCTTAGACGAATCTATATTAGCTACAACAATGGCAGTGGGAACGTCAGGGCGGTGGTATCAGCGCGTGGGTCACGGTGCGTAGGTACCATGCCCGCGGGGGCTGCAGGACCTCATGTGGGTGACCAGGAAGGGAGGGCGAGGGCGCATGCGCACATGGGCGTGTGCGCCTAGGGGAGGGCGGCTTACGGCGGCTGCGTAAGGTCATGGGCCACAGGGCGCGCCGATGGTGTACTGGCAAGCCTGAACGGAGGCCGTGTCGTTGTACGACGGATAGTATAGACAGTACAGGCGCGGGGGCTGCAGGACATCATATGAGGGCGGGACCGGGGGGTAGGTGGTAGAGAAGTGGGGTGTGGCGGGAAAGGGGGCGTGGCGTGGGTGAGCGCCCGGCGGCCCCCACGCATGTCTGTACGCCGCACACTGCCCCTGAAGTTCCTGGTGGTGGTACACAGGTACAGTTGGAGGCGGTACTGCTCACCCTGCTACCCGCTGCTTCCCCCCATCTGCTGCCTGCGCCCTGCTTCCCCGCTGCCCCCCTCCCCCTCTGCAGGATGCACCCCGACGACTACGAGTGCCCGGTGGACCACGCGTGGGCGGCCGAGGCGGGCTGGAGCGCCGAGGAGGTGGCAGCAGCCACCGGCCGCACGATCGAGGCCACCACATACTACGTGCCGCCGGACGACAACGAGCTGGCGGTCAAGGTCCAGGACGTGAGTAACTAATGCCATGCTCCGGGCGCATGTACAGTGTGCATGCCGCCGCATGCACGCAGCCGGACAATGCATCGCGGAAATGATTCAGGACGGGAGTGCTAGTGGGGCGATGCTAAGCGTGTAGCTTGGGTGCCGGTAGTGTGGGAAGGGTGGACGTTTGAGGTGGGGCAGGGTTCAACAGGCCATGGGTCATGGGGGCTTGACAGCTGCCCGCCCTTGCCGGCCTTGGGTGGGTGCCTGTGCCGATTCGGCACCGGTGACCGTCTGACCGACAGCGCGGGCTTGTGGTGCCTGTTGGCGGGTGTGGGTTGGGGCCCAATACCGCTGCGGCAACACACGGCGCCCCGTTCATTGCCGCCGTGCGGGCTGTTGCCTGCAAATGCCGTACAAGCCCCATCGCTCCTCCCACGTCGCATCACATGGCACAGAGAGCGTACCGTGGCGCAACCGCCCCCCACCCCCGCAGGGCTACGGGTATCACGCCTACACCCTACACACGCCTCTCCCTACACACACGCTGACCCTGCACCTGCTACTCGTGACTCCCCACCCCCGCGGGGCTACGGCATGGGCGTCAATATACCTACACCCTGCAGCCTTAAGACACACAGTGATGGGCGCACCCTTATCTCGTTCATCCTGCTTACCTTGGCACGCCGCCCCTGCTTCTCCCCACCCCTGCAGGGCTACGGCACGGGCCTCATGCCGTGGCGCGACGAGAACTCCCCTCCCATCGAGGACTACATCGACGACCCGATGGACAACCCCGAAGACGACGCGGTGCTGGGCAGGGGCAGGGCCAACGTGGCGGCAGCAATCAAGAGCCTCGGCTACACGCCGTGAGGCGGGCGCGGGCAGGGCAGGGCAGGGCAGGGCAGGGCTGCAGCCTCCAGTGCAGCTCGGGAGGCGGCGTTGGGCAGGGGCAAACGTGGCGCCGCGACACGAGCCTCAACTACAGTCTGTGAGGACTGGGCATGGCTGCAGCCTCACGGATAGGCCGTGGGGCGGGCGTGGGCAGGGGAGGGGGTACGGCAGCGACGTCAATTACAGCGGGATGCATGGGAAGCAGTGCATGTATGCAGCCTCACGTGCAGCCTTGTAGAGGCGGGCACAGGCAGAGCAGGCGCCGGAGTGTAGCGTCACGTCACGTGTGTGCAACCCGCGTGTCATGAGTGGGCAGGGCAAGTGAAAGAAGGGAAGTGGACGGTTGTGCAGTCTCGTGAGGCGTGGGCGACACCCTCCCACTGTGGCTGGGAAGGCGGGGTACAGTGTCCCTGGGGCTTGCGTGTGCATTACAGGGCCGCGACTGTGCGCTGGCGTTGTGCACGACTGCCGGCTTTTGTATATCTCGCATAAGCAGTGGTTGTGATGCGGCGACGGTGGCGGTGAGCAGCCTGGGTGGGTTGCGATTATGCAGGCTGCTGATTTTGGTTCTGGCACAGCCATACTCCCCAAGAGCTGCTTGGTACGGAAGCGTGCCGAGCTCGGCAGCGGCAGGGGCTGCGCTTGCCAAGGGCAGGGGCAGGGGTTACCGGTAGGCGGAATCGTGCTCGCGGCCTGGGCGTCAGGCTTTTAGCGCTACTTACGCGGAAACCGCTGGCGGTGGCAGGCGGGAGAACTGGTCAGTGGCGAGTGGCGCGTAGGTGAACTCAGCTGAGTCCTGTTGTCGTGAGTGCACAATGCGTAGCAGTCAACTTGCCCTTGGATCAGGGCGGCGTGGCTGTCGGGCACATAGCGGGAGGTGCATGGTCTAACATGGTGGAGTGTGGGAATCAGAATGGCTGATGCGTGCGTGAAGGCTTCACGTTACACCGGCACCACGGCCCAGGCCCCCTTGCTGTGGCCTGTTGCTGTGCATCAGCGCGAGCGCCCCAGTTGCGTGTGCGCGTGAGTGCTTGATGCAGGTAGGGTCGACATCGCTGCTCCCTGTGAGCTGGTGTGCTAACGGTCGGGACCAGTAAGGGTCGTGTGGCCACACCACCTGGACTTCAACACAAAATGCCAGAATTTGTGGGCAAAGCTGTCAGACAGCCAGACAGTCTCCTATGCAGCCATGGCCCTTGCGGAACTGGTACGCTGACCATCCCCTAGCCGCTACCACCGCCCACAGCCACGTCGCACAGCTCGCTGCTCGGCACCCAGTGTCAACCCACAGCACTTAGCATCCTCTCCACAACCCACATCCCATGCCAGGGCAGGTGGCAAGGATTACAAGGTACCGGTACCTGCTGCGTGCCCCGCCGCCCCCATGTAGCGTGCCTCAACTGCTCCTGTGCCCACGCGGTGCGCTCCCCACCACCCCCACGACGCCACAGTGCGACATGGCGCACCGTGCCACGCCATGCCGCCCCTTTGCACCTCAGCACTTGCAATTCGTTGAGCCGTACAGTAGTCATGCAGCACTTTGCGCGCTGCCGGCGCAATTGCCAGTGTGCGCGCCCTCTGCCACCCGCCTTGTCCAGCTGCCAGTGCGGCCCTTGCATCCTAGGCACCCCACGCCTCCCCCTGGCCACCTAAACCGTGTGAAATCCGTCACACACCGCTCTTACGTCGTCTAGTTCTCACAGCTTGGCTGTAATAGTTGCTCGGTAATCCACTGCACCGCATCCTGCTACACACCACTCACCCTCACACGTCCCTGCTTGCTACCCCACACGATCGCTTTAGTCGCTGCCGCCGGTCCTCCCCAACACCGCAGCAGGCCTTGCACATCGGGAATGCCAACGGCAGCGGCCCCGTATGGTCACCGGCCGGTCAACCAGGGCTCGCGTGTACAGGTTGTTGCAGACCGCCTGTGAGCAGCGGAGCAGCAGGCCAGCAGCACCGCCCGATCCCGTGCCCTCCGGAGACGATGCCGTCAGCGCTCCCGCCGCTGCCCGCCGCAACCGCCGTGCTTCCCCACCCAACGCTGCAACGGCCCCGGCGTGCCTTGCCGCCAGCCGTAAAACGCCCACAATCGCAGCCATAGGTTCACTGCAACGAGAACGCCCAGCAGCTGCGCCGCGCCGGCCCACTGGGCCCTGCCATGCCCCATCCTACGCCCTTCACGCTGTGGAGGGCGCTAGGAGACTCGCAACAGCCCCTCGCCCTTGGCAGGGGAGGTTGCATGCCCGTGCGTTGCAGTCACGAAGGCGTTGCGTCCGGCGCTCCCTGCCCATCCCCACTGCCTGCACTCTGCGTACAAGGCCTCAGGGCCTCAAGCGCCCGGTGCGTGTGGCCCGAACGGTGGACGAGGTACACTTCCTACTGCATCCCATCTCTGCCATGTAGGCTACCTAGGCCGCTAGGCTTGGTGCATACTCCTGCCGCTCCCCTTTGAGCCATCCTGCTGTTGCTGGTAGGGATTGTTGCTTCCCCTGTTGTGTTTGAGAGCCTTACTGCTATCGCTGCTGCTGCTGCTGCTGCTGGTGTTGTTGTTGCTGCTGGTGTTGCGCCATCTGCTGCTGCGCCTGCTGCACGAGCACGCCTGCTGACCTAGCGGCCTGGTTCAGTGTGGCCGCGAAGCCCCGGGCCAGGGCGGGGAGGGAGAACCTGCGGAAGGGGTTGCGCACACAAGGAGCAGCGTTGTCAGGCCCACACGGATTGGCGGTAGCATTCATCTCTTCAGTGCGGAAAAGGGAGAGTGCAGCCACGGCCCACAGGCACATGGCCACGGCATACTTCAATGCCTTTGGGACTTCCGCCCTGCAAAACGTCCACTGGGATGCCGCACAGGTGCCTCCCGTTCCCAGGGCATGTACCCGTGGCATTCACGCCGTAGGAGCGCCTCCCGCTCCCACACTTAGCATCCTTGAGATCCACCTCACCAACACCGCTCCGTCACGCCCCATCAAGGCATTGCAGCGGCAACACTGGAGGGTGACACACGTAGCAATTGAAGCCTGCAGAGCTACGCCGTGCAGCGTCATAGAAAAAACTTGGCCGCTCACGCCCCAACCGCCCACCTGCCGTTGGCGCCCGCCAGGGCGTACTTCGCTGGGTCGTCCACCCATGCGTCGTACCTGCAGGCCCAACGCCCAACGCCCACCAACAGCGTACGTAAGCCACAGAACCCATGGACCCTAGGGCACGTGCTCAAATACTTTGTATGTTATACAACAGTGCGTGGATGTGAAAGGACCCCCAGGTCGTGCAGGATAAGGGCACGGCTGGGCACGCATGGGCCCCTGCACGTGTTGGGGCAAGCGCCCCTCGCCAGCCCCCACACGCCCACAGCACAGTGGTATGCCAACCACCCAGCAGCTTTAGCGGCTTGAAGACTCACGCCCAGCCGTAGTGCTTGTTCCACGTTAGCTTCCTGGCTGCTAGGAGGTCCACCGCTGAGGTCGCAGCGTGTCGCCCTGTGATGGCATCCACGAACGTGCCGCTTGTTGGCGGACCCTTCCCTTGCTGCGGCTGCAAGTGCGGGTGTGAGCCACCCGAAGAGCTCGTATGGGCGTGCGAGGCTTGCCGCTGCTGCAGCTCCGCGACCCCATGCAGGGACGGCGCGTGAGGGGGTGCCTCCACCATCGTATTGCGGCCACGTGGTGGACTGGCCAGTGGTCAAGTAGAGTGAGGAATCAAACTGGCAATGATGCCAGTTGTAGAATGTTTTGACGTCTGATTCAAAATAGTGTGCAGTCGGCAGGCTGGTCGCAGAACTCCTTCTGGTTAGGGAGGCGGTTCCGCAGGAGAGCGCAGCTTGAGACACAGTCAGGGGAGATGGAGCTGAAGTCGCAAGTTTTTATGCTGTTCAGCTATCACTGTACGTGTCAGCACAAAAAGAACTGTTACGCTAGCTGACCGAATGGCAAGGGGGCCGACCCATGCAGCCACAACAAAAGCTCAATTTCCACCAGCCCATTATACACAAATAGTGGGCCCGCTTACCTTCAACTCTTCATTACGAAAGCGCGCGGGGCGCTTCCAAAACACGAAGAGCTGTCGCCGCGCAACCGGCACCCCCTGGCTCGCAGAGTTACTCGCCCCGGCGTGCTGCCAAACATGGACGTGGATAACAACACACACTTTGACAGCAGCTGCAAGCGTCAGCGCCACCGTGAGGTATGTCGCCTAACCATGCCAAATACGTTTTCCTGCCTTTGCCTACCACGGACTGCTGAAGCGCGCAGTGTAGGTCTGTGACGGTACAGACGCTGGAATGTTCGAGCTCATGGCCAGGGCCTAAGTGCAGGTTGCGGTTGCTTGACCCTTCGCAGGCGCGGGCTCAGCGGCCGGAGCACGCGCACTGCGGGACCGACGACCGGCGCCGTCAAAAGTCTACTCAGCAAATGAGCGTAATGGAGCGACTGCTAATGGTGAGGACCGGTGTTTGTGTCAAAGACGCCAGCACCAGACTGCCACCACCCCTAACCGGTAACGCCCAGGGCACTCTCTCCCGCTTCCATGGCGTGCAAACAATGCCCTCATAAAGTACTCCTTGCTCATTTCTTTTCTTTGCAGCACGGGGGATTTGCGTGAGCAGCTTTCTTGTGCCCTGCGCTTGGTGGCTGGCAGCCGGACTGAACGACTGCTCGTCCCCTAAACCCTGTGTGTGTGCTACCATATGCAGGGCCGAATTAGCGAAACCGACCTCCAGCAGCGCGGCATCGAGCTAAGCCCGGAGCAGCTGGAGCTTTACCGTCGCATCAAGGGCGGCTACTGAGCACACAACCGTTGCAGCAGTTGCTTCAGCAGCAGGGACTGCTTTGCGGTGGCGGCGGCGGCGGCAGCAGCAGGGCTAATGGAGGTCCTGCTGCCCCAGACGCGGAGTTGCGTCACCAGTCGGGCATGGCTTGAGAAGTGCGCTTGGCCGTGCACGTATTAATGGATTCATCGTAGCATGCAGCGGCAGAGCTGCCGGGACGAACACCACTTGCTGCCGTGGTCTAAATCAGCTCGCACTGGCACGTGCGAAGCAACGCAAGCTTATAGCCCAAGCGACCAAGCATGGCTGTTGAGGCAACGGACAATGGTAGGGCATTCACACAGGTGCACCTCCCACGCTGGCCATTTTCCGGGGCGCTTTTTGTTTGCTGACCTCTACCGTAAGAGGTGCAACGATTCCTCTCGCATCGTGCATCATGCATCAAATCGGGCACAAAGGCATGCATGTGAAATATTTTTGGGATTCGAGACGTCCTGCGCGCTCTCTGACCGTGGCAGGCACGGGGATTATGACGATATTTGTGACGGGCAATTGGTGACTATCACCGTGGGAGACACGGTGACTATGACGACATTCTGTGATTGGGAAAGTGTGCTGGGTTTACGGGCTGTCCCCTTGACATACAAACCTGGTGCATATATGGCTTACTAGGGACTAGGGTGCTGTGGTGGCACTAATCTGCATTTGGTGCATGCACGATAGGTTATGCCTCTGCTCTCTCGGTTGATTAGCGACGGAGAGGGAATTTGCATGATCCTGTACGGCTTACTGTGATCCCGCATTGGGCATGATGCACGGCTTACTTTCATGCCGTACTCGTGCGTGTAATGTGCAGCGTAGTTCGGCAGCCCTTCGCTGCACATGCCAAATTTGTCGAAGTCTTCCTCAGTGTAACACGCCTTGCGGAAGCAACCGAGGCCACGGGCCGAACACACAACTGTTGGGCGTTGTCCCGTGTTTCGAGCCCTCCCGGCTCGTGCCTAAGGCCCTAGAGGCCATCGCTGTGTCTCGGTCCGGTTATGGACAGTGTACCGGTAACACTGGATCACACAACTCTCCAAAGTGTCAAGAGTTCAACACAGGGGAACAGGTTCCTCTGGTTCAACATCTCTATGACAACGAACGCACATGCGCCCTTGCTGTTAGCCTCGTTGCACGCGCCGCTCCCACAAGCACAGCCTGCCTCGGCCTCCGAACGCCACAAATTGCGCAGCAGCGCACAACGCACCACACATGCAGCTAGCGGCGGCAGCTGGTGCAGCCCACAAGGCTCCACAGCAGCTCGCCATCACACCCATCCTCGCGGCGTGCAGCGTGCAATCGGGTGGCACCCTGCATAACAGAATCGACAAGCAGCTGTATATGCACTGCAGGGCCTTCAGGGCCAGTAAGAGCCTACCGCCTAGACCCCAGGCGGCAGCACGATGTCCTGCATGCCGATGGGGCACAGCCCGCTGCACTCCGCCGTGTAGCCTAGCTGCTGCAGCAGCTGCTGGGGCCCACCACCACCACCACCGTCCCCGCTGGCCCCCGCTGTGTCTTGGAGAGCGTGACGTGACTCGAGGGATGTGCTGGTGCTGCTGCTGGGCCTGACGGCCACGGCGCAGCAGCACATGGAGGAGGTGTCGCGGCGGCCGTTGGCGGCCAGGCGGAACACCTGCGGGGGACACGGTGTGCGGCACGGTGTGACCAGGTGTGGCAAGCGGGGACCCCCTGGTGGCAACAGCACATGATGGCCAAGGCCCGTACAACCCAGTACAACGGCTTCAGAGGTCACGTACCGTATGCTGCGGTGTATGAAAGGGCGTCACACAATACCGGTAGGCAGGCACATCGAAGCTGGTGCAGCAGAATGCCAACATGACCCCTGGCAAGCTGTCACCCTCACCTGGCAATCCACGCGCCACGTGCCCTCCGCCGCCGCCCCCTCCTGCTCTCCTGCGCCGCCGCCGCCGTCGCCGCCAAGCGCCCTCGCCTCCACCTCACCACCGACCACCCCCACCCCAAGCCCCGCCCCACCTCCTGCCTCCACACCCGTACCCCCAGGTGCCACCACCACCACCCTGTCAAGCCACACCCCGTGCTCCACAGCCTCAGCCGCCACCTCCCCAACCGCGCCCTGCAGCCCCGCGCCCGCCCCATGTCCTCTACCCCCGACCCCGCCAGCGTTTTCAACTGTTGGTTGGTTACCTCCCGCCAGAACGGGCCGTGCCGTCAGGCCCGCCACTGCCACGTGTGCGGCGGCACGGACACGTGTCTCGGCGGGCAGCTCGGCGGCGGCGCAGGGCAGCGAGCCGAAGTGGGTCATGGCCTGCAGGATGCCGCCGGCGCAGGGCAGCGTGGCCTGGGGGCGTGGGCAGCGGGGAAAGGGCGAGGGGGATGGGAACACGTGAAAAGCGAGGAACCGCGAGGAAGCGCGAGGGGGCGATGAAGGAAGATGCAGCTATGTTCAAGATTCGGTGGCAGCTGGCGGCAGGGGATTACTCCGTGACCATGCGCTAGGCGCGGCAAGGAATCGGCGCCTGGAGCAGCCGCTCTGGCAGATGCTTGCATCAGAGGCAACATGAAGCTATGCAAACATGTCGGTACCGGTGGGAGCTAGGCGGAGCGCCCCTGAAAGGCATCGGCGGGCAGCAGCCGGCTGCGGGCAGTAAGGTTGCAAGTGCAAGGACAGGCCACGCACAGCACTAATCGGTCTGCTGGCCCACAGCGCAGAGCGCCCACCTTGAAAACGGTGCACCGGCCCTTATCGCCGCTGTCACCTCCTTGCTGTTGCTGTTGCGAAATGGCTGCGTCCGCGAAGGCCGCCAGCTCGGGGTAAGCGTTGGCCACCACGCAGCCGCGCATCGCCACACGCCTGAGGAGCAAGGCAGTTGACAACTAAGTCATCCTCACAGTTATGCGGAACGGGTGTTACAGCAAGACGGCCACACGCCTGGCGTGTGGGGGAGGGGTTGTGGGGGAGTGGACGAGGAAAGGGCGGGGGAACTGTGAAGATGCCACCACCAGCCCTACGGTGCACGCTCAGCGCACCCCATCAGCACCTCACGTTGATAGGGGCACAGCTGGTGATGGCAAAGCACAAAGGTAGTGCAGGATGCATACCCTTAACCGTACCTATTGCTGCCTCCCCCAGCTTCGGGGCCCTCCACTTGGAACAGCTCGATGTCGTTGCCGCTGTCGCCGTTTACCTGGGGAGCAACCGGGGACCGATGTGGGGCAACAGGGTACAACAGGGAACAGCATAGCGCCTCAGGCAAACCACTAAGGGCACTAACCCTAACAAAAACTATCCACCTACCACGGCGAGAGGCACCACACACACCTGCACCGCCACGCCGCCTGCCTGGGCCACTATGGCTGCCGTCCCGGAGGAAAGGAGCAACACGTACCCATGCTTGGCACATCAGTCCCGTACTGCCCGCACGCACCTGCACCCCCTCCGTGGGCGCGAACCCCGCCTTGGCCATCTTGCCCAGCAGGAAGGCCAGCGCCCGCCCCTTGCCCGCGCCCGCCGCCAGCAGGTCCACGTCCCGCCCGCCGCTGTACACCACCTGCGCCGTACACGCATAGCGGTACGGCACGGTACGGAGGCGGTAGGTGCCGTGGCACATACACGTGTGGACACGGCGTTGCGTTACAGACATGGCCCTTGTGCACGTGTGCCACAGTTGTGGCAGGGTTCATAGCAAGTGGTGGTTTCGCAATGGAGCAGAGCGAACTGGGGCCTTACACGTGGCCGTACACCAGGTGTGCTTCAGCGTATGGCTTTTGGCGAACTTCATTGACTCCTGAGCCCCGCGCCTACATTTGGCAGCGCCCCACAGCCCACCTTGACGTCAAGCCCCTCCTTCTTGAGGGCGTCCTGAGGCAAGAGGCGAGCAAGAGACGAGACACAAGACGCACAACACCACAGTAGCTGAGGATCGCCATCGTTGGTTGATGTTACCAGGCGTGTCTGCATGCTATTGGCTTAGGCCCCATCACACGCACAAGCAGGCACGAAGAAAATCGAGGACGAGGTGGTGCTGCCCCAGGCACAGCCAGTAGCCCCGCAGTACCACCCCACCACCGCTGCGCAGCGCATCCTAGACATCCACCTAGTATACTAGGGCGGCCCTCGTCCAGTTCTTCTAGGTGGATGTCTATGACGCGCTGGGCAGCGGTGGTGGGGTGGTATCAAGGGGCTACGGCAAGCTGCCAAGTGCCAGTGGCGATAGCTAGGAGTAAGCGCCTGTGCGCAAAGCCAAGCTACTTCCCCTTCTCCTGTACTTCTCACTCTCACATCAACAGTTGCACGGCGCACATAGCAGTCATTGCACCCCCCGCCCATGCCCCACACGGCCCCACCCACCTGCAGCTCCGCCAACACCGTCTCAGCGGTGCGCGGGGCGGTGAGGTCCGACACGGCGTCGCCGCGAGGGGCGCCGTGCTCTGCGTGCGGGCAACAGCACGGGTATGCATGGACTCCATGAAGCACGCAACAGCTACAGCTGACGAGGGAGGCAAGCAAAGAGCCATAACGCCATTTCAACATTTGCTTCAGCAGGCACGCAGCCTGGGTGCGCAGCACCCACCGGCCCACACTGATGCTTTATGAACCTGTAGCTCCGCCTCCCTGCACCTGAAAGCATCACCTTACCTGTCCGGGGTAGCGTGTAATGCCCCGGGCAGCGAATACTAGGATCAAAGTCCTCCCCCCACGACCAGCTCAGACGGCGGCTGCTCAACGTAGACCACCGCCGACTGGGCTTCGGCAGACCTCACCTTTACACCAACTGACCCATTAACTGTCCACCTAACCGCCCAGCCACCTACCCAACGGCAGCTCCAGGTGGAAGCTCAGCTTGTGTCGCCGCTGCTCGCTCGACACCTGGCGGGGAGGGGTGGGTGCATGGCAGGGGCGAGGGGCAACGGCCTTAGCAGCAGGTGTAGCGTGAAGCGTAAAGGAAGAGCTTCAGGCATAGCAGGGGTGTGCTTCAGGGCCGCCCAACAGTGGATATGATGCCAGACAGCCGGTGGCGTGCGCCGCAGGGGCACGGCAGTAGGCTCTCACGCCAGGTGCATATACATTGGTGGGGACTGTGGGGCTGGTTTTGGAGTCCGGGAGTCAAAGGAGAGGGCCCAAATCCCTGACACCCGACACCGTGCTGGCGTTAGGAGTGTGGCATCTCCCTCAGGAGGCCGCTCAGCGGGGCCCGACCACAGCTAGGTATAGCATCCACGGATTTTCTGTGCCCCATGTGCAGCATACGGTGTGCACCATGCACATGAGACACGGACGGGCCCCCGCACCTGGCGCTTCAGCTCCGGAAAGCGCTGCGCCACCCTCAGCGCCGCCTCGGCGTCCCACCCCCTGTCCAGTAGCGCCTCCCACTCCTCGTCAGGCTGGTACGACAGAGCCTTGGGTCGGTTGCCGTGGTGCTGGCCATGGGCCCTGTCCGCTGCAGCCTGGATGTTGCTGCTGGTACCGTTGTTTCTGTTGGTGCTGGGCGCTGTGGGCGCCAGGTAGAAGATCTCCGTGCCCACGGAACAGATGAGGACGTCGGGGGTGAGCAGGGGAGCCTCCTCCTGGAGGTGTAAAAAGAGGGCAGAGGGTGCAAGGCACAACTGGAGCTGAGCGGAAAAGGAGCAAGGAGGGTGCGCGGGTGGGGTTGGGTGGGCGCCGGCAGGGGCACGCGGGGACGGAGCTTGCAGCAACACGAAAGCACCTTCATCAGGGTCAGGCTTCATCAGCGTTTGCCTGCGAACGCAGAATTCAGCACGTGTGCTCTTCTCCTACAGTACTGGGGCGGCGCTGCCCCTGGTGTAGAGGCCGCTGCAGCTACCATACTCGCGCCTGCTCATTCAGTGGATTGCCGGTGCATCGACATACGCGTCAAAGCTGGGCAGCAAGCCCCCTTGTCATTCAACCGATACGGTGTGACCCAGAAGGCAGCTAGTACCAGTGCCGGCACCCACCCACAGCTCCCTGTACAGGTGCGGCGACCTGCCGGTGGAGTAGACCAGCAGGCAGTCGTGGCCGCATGCGGACTGCCACGTGGCGTTGAAGGCCAGCAGGTGCGCGTGGGTGGGGTCCTCGTTCTGCACCATGGTGTGGTCCTGGGGGTGTGGGGCAAGGACACACATCGACAGGAGGCGCAGACGTGCTATTGAGACAGGGCGCGGGTGGGGTCCTCGTGCTGCACCACGGTGTGGTGTGGTCCTAGGGATGGTGGGGCAAGGATGGGGCCGTGGGTAGGGTGCGATGGCGGGATGTGGTACGCTAGCGGCCGAGCGGGCACGGGCCGCCAAGTTGTCAGAGAGGAGGTACGAGGTGTGTTGCCTTTGCGGGTAGGAATGTAGGGGCTGCCAACCTGGTACGGGTACGGGTACGGGTGGCAGCAACTTAGGCGAAAAATGCAGGTGCCTTCGGTGCACCTGCATTTGATTGATGAGGTGCAAGGTACGACAGCAGGCGGGCCTTTGCCATAGATTGGTGCAACGGGGGCAGGCGGCGACTGGCGAGTTCACGACGGGGGAGGTACAGCTGGGGCGCCCAAGGGCCGCGACCCCTCGCCCCGGGGGCCCCTAACGCTCGTCAGCCCCTTGCAACCCACCAGGTCCGATACGAGCACCAGGCGAGGAGGTACATCGCTCCGCCAGAATGGCAGAGGGCCCATGATGAGGTGCAGAGTGCTCGCTTGCGGCCTAAAGCCCCCGCAGCGTGCTGGATGGCAAGTGCGTTGCGCGCAGTGTGTGCTGCGTGCGCGATAGGCGATGGCACTACGGACCCTGTATTGGATGATTGTATCGGGAACTTTTACTGGGTAGGGACGTCGTGGCTGGGTGGTGTATTCGCGAAATGGAGTTGAGTGGTCCAAGGGTCATGCATCGTCCCATCGGATGCTGGTCTATGGAAGGTAGCGCTAAACTGCCATTGTAGTGATAAGCCTTGTCCACCAGATTTTCTTGTAACTCCTCTCGTTACGTCTTGAAGCACTTCTAGGGTCCAAAGCGAAAGCAAAATGGGTCCTTCTGCCAAATCTAGAAAAGGAAAGAAGGCTTGGAGAAAAAACATCGATGCTACAGAGGCAAGTCGCGCGGGAGCGACAGCTTATGCAGCTGCATTTCGTGTGTATTGAGCTGCGCCGCCGCAGCGTGGCGCAAGCAGCACTCGCTTAGTAGACATTAATCGGTTGCATTTACTGTTCTTGACGTGCAATATGGCGGGGGGTAAAGCAGACAGCATATGTCATATGGAATGTAGACGGCGGGGGTTGACGTTGTCCGGGCAGCCATGGTCACGCACGTACCGTTGTCACAAAATGAACAGGTTTCGTCTTCCTTCTGTAGGTTGAGGAGTTCATCGGGGAGCAGACCTACCAGGAGCGGCGAGGGCCAGCAGCAAAGGACCTTCAGGATGACCAGCTGTTTTTCGTCGACACGGTAAGCAAATTGCTGGCCAGGAGACGAGGGTGACATAAGGGTGTCGGGGGTAAGGGCCGGGGAAGAGGCCCGAGGCAGCAGCTGCGGGAGGTGGAGGACGGCGGTGGTGACGGGGCCGGGGTTGGCGTGGTTTTGTGACGTGCGGGAACCCCGTGTCGCCTTGTGGCCGCCTGCTGAGGGCCTGTGTGGCCAACGCAACCCCAAGCAAACCTGCCACCGTGACACGGACTCTTGCTGGTTCTGCTTTGCCGTGGTACAAGCCCCACGAACTTGTCCGTCGTATAAGTACTTGCCATGCCGCTGCTTGGTCGGCACATGCCCACCTCACGTGCTGGCGTTCGACTGCTAGCCGTGTCTCCCCGGCTCCCACCCTCATACCGGTATTCATCTTCACTCTGCTCCCGTAGCAGCTACATACCACACACCATATCTGTCTTTCCTTACTTGGCCTCCCCGGTCTCAACCCACCCCCAGTCCGCGGACGTTGATGCGGCGTTGGCTGCGGCGGACGGCAAGCGCCCCTCCAAGCGCCAACGCAGCGAGGGCGAGGGCGGGGAGGAGGGAGGCAAGAAGAAAAAGGTCATGCCCCTAACACGCGCGCAGCAGATCATAGCGGAGGCGCACAAGGCACGGCCAGTGCCCCTCGCGCCCGCGCCACGGAAACCCACAGCAGCAGCAGCGGCGGGGGCAGGGGCGAAGGGCGGCAAGCAGTCTGGAGCGCTGGTGGTGGCTAGCGGAAGCAAAGGGGTACGGAAAGGTGGGTCTGGGGACGGTGGTGAGTAACCGGCTCGTGACAGGGGGGTAAAGGGAGAGCACAGGGATGCTCCGGGCCCTGCAGGGGGAGGTGGGACGGGTCCGAGGCTGTGGAGGCCTGGTTTGTATTGGCACTGGTCGTGTTGGGTGAAAGGGCAGCCACAGACCAAGGGGATGGCGGTGCCTTCTCATGCCGAGACCCCGGGCATGCGCATGCTTAGCGACCTGGTCATTTGTGATGAGCACCTTGTGTGATGTGCGCACCGTACCTTTGGGCCGGCTTGTGGTTGATGATGTGCCGTAACTTGACGTGCTGCAGGTGGCAAGGCGGCGCAGGAGTCACACCCGCTGGACCTGTGGGCAGACGAGCACCTCGGAGCCGCCCCCGGGCCGGGGAGCGAGGCCGCAGCAACGCAGCAACAAAAGAAGAGCAGCAAGAAGCAGCAGCAAAAGGAGAAGAAGCTGCTTGCAGGGGCGTCGGGCGCGTCGGGTGCGGGGACCGGTCCCACGCTGCTGCGCGTGATGGGCCCCTCCGTTAAGCCACTGCGCAAGGACCCCCCGCCGCAGCGGCTGCCGGCCGTGTCCGTGGACCTGCCGGGCTGCTCGTACAACCCAGACCACGAGCACCACCAGGTGGGGGCTGTGTGTTAACGGCCTGCTGCTGCAGCAGAGGTGTGTTGCGGTGGGCGTGCGGGGCTGCTCGTATCATCCAGATTACGAGCATCAGCAGGTGTTATCTTGCGGGGCTGCTCTTACGTGTGTTCAAGTCGGCACGTGTCATGTTCTTTTCCAGAGAGCGCAGCATCCTTATGTTCGTTGCCAAGCAAAGCAACTCTCAGGGTGTGCACAGTAGTGCACGAAACGTCCTCAATCCCTGGCCCCGCTTGCTGCCTGCCCCTCGACCCCTTCCCACCTACGTCGCCTCCCTTGCCCCCTCCCCCTCCCAGGACGCACTGGCGCTGCTTGTGGCTGCGGAGATGAAGAAGGAACTGAAAAAGGAGCTGGCTCCGGCCGCTCCCCCGCTGCACGTGGAGGGGGCGGAAGGCGGGCCGCGAAGCGAGCTGGAGGAGCTGCAGGTGGGCAGGGGTTGTGTGTAAAAATGTGGGGTGTGTGTCTTAGCAGACGGGTGGAGGCCCTGGGGGCCACGAGCTGTAGGAGCTGCAGGTAGGTAGCGTTGGGGCTGTTGTGTTTGCGCAGGTGTGGGGCGCGTGTCTTAGCAGTGGGGTCGACGCGCTCGTTGCAGCCATCTGCGCGGCCTGTGGGTTGGGGTGGCGTGACGAAGCTGGGCTGGAGGGATCTTGTGCAAGTTGTGTGTCTTGACTGTTCCGCATTGCTTGGGTGACAGCAGCATGGGACAAGACACGTATCGAGAAAACTGCTGCTTGCCGTGTCTTGCGTTGCCTCCCTGTACACAGGTGGAGGCGGACGAGAGCGATGACGAGGAGCAGCAGCAGCAGCAGGAGGAGGCGGGCGGGGCGGCGGCCGACCCCAACGCCATCGCGCTGGGCGGCGGGATAGACAGCGATGAGGAGGACGGGGAGGGGGAGGACGGCACCGGGGGGCAGCGGAAGAGGGAGCAGCGCAAGAAGAGCAAAAAGGACCGAAACCGGGAGGTGAGTGTGTGGGTCCGCTGCGGGGCCAGGAGATGTGGGCAGGTGGTGGGTACGTGGGTGGTCGCAATGCAACAAACGTGATTGCGGCTGTGGGGTGGGAGGGAAGGAGGTAAAGCCACGGGTTTTAGCGAGTCGGATGGCTAGGGATGTATTGGAAGCGCTGTGTTGCTTTCGCCTCGCGGGCGGGGCCACGTGCGGGAGATGTAATGGACATGGGGCTGGACATGGGGCCACATTGTGCAGACGGGAGTTGGGCTTGTCGGGGCAAGGGGGAGGGGTGCGAGGGGCACGGGTGTGGCAGAAGGTTTGGCCGAGGGGTGGGATGTAGAAGTGCACGCTGGAGGTCCATGACCCACTCCTCCTTCCCCTCCGGGGCAATTGTGCTGCTGCCTGTAAGGCGTGCCGTGTGCGAAAAACACCGCCGCCGAGTGAAAAACCGACGCGCTGCAGCGACTGCTACCGTAAATAACCATGATCGTGTGATGTGGGACAACATGTGACGCGTTCCGCTGCAAGCAGCTGACGGCCTGGACTATGTCCGATTGTCCATCCCTTTTCCCCCGCTAGGCCCGTCGCAAGGCGCAAGAGGCTGAGCTTGAGGCCAAGCGGCGGCTCAAGGCGCAGCGGCGGGAGCTGCAGTCGCTGGCGGACGTGCAGGAGCTGCTGCGGCAGGAGCTGGAGGAGAAGGTGGATCAGAGTGTGTATTAGCTGTGTGTGTTAGGCTGAGGGAGTGAGGCGGGTTTGGGGGAGAGCTGCAGTCGCTGGCGGACGTGGAGGAGCAGCAGAGGCAGGAGCTGGAGGAGGTGGTGTGTTAGGGTGTGTGTTAACTATGTAAGGTTGTGCGAGTGGGCCGGGGTTGGGGGAGTGCTGAGGTCGCTGGCGGACGTGGAGAAGCAGCGGAGGCCAGAGCTCCAGCTGGGGCAAGGTGTATTCCGTCAAGTGTGTCTTAGCATGTGTGCGTGTGCGGGCCGATGATGGTGGTGGTGGGATGCCTGGTCCGTTGGAGGTGGGGCAGTGGGGGACTTCGGGGCCGGCCAACGAAGCGCGTGTGCGCTCTTGGGCTTGGGGTGCTGCCTCATGTCACGGCCGTGCGCCAAGGTGCTGTGCTGTGCCCAACACGCCACCACCAGCAAGCTCGTGAGTGCTACGCTCCGCCGCATTACAGCCGCCGTCGCCGCGAGCAGCAGCTGTACTCATTGCGCACCTTGTGCTGGGTTTCGGTGGTGTTGGTGGACGGGCGCGAATGTTGGCTGCCGTCCTCAACGCCGTACAGCTGTGCAGCTGCTAATCCAGTCCCCACTCCGCTTCTCCTTGTTTCCTGCAGGAGGCGCGCCGCGAGCGGCTCCAATCCATCCGCCAGGAGCGGGCAGTGGTGCTGCCCCCGCGCCTGGGCAAATTGAAGTTCGAGCCGCCCACCGTGCAGGTGCGGAAACGGTCTTTCACTCTTTCTGGTCATGAGCATGCACATGGGTAGCACCAATCGTCGTAGTGTACGACCGTGTCGCTGCCCCTGAGCAAGATGCAAACACGCCAGCGCCAATCACGGTGCGGGCGGGACAGCAGTTTGGCGGCTGGGCGGCGGGCCAGCGGACCACAGCGGTTGCCGTGACCTCCAGCGGGCTGAGGCACGGTCGCTACTGCTCTTCACGTCTCACGCCCAGCGCCGTGTGCAGGCTCAGCTGTATTCGCGCACCCTATGCGAATCCGCACCTCGGATCAGCGGGCATCCTTTGCAACATCGCGGTGTGCTGGCTGTTGTTGCTGACAGCGTCCCTCTCCTGAGACTGCCTTGCGCGTCCTAACTCTGCGCCGGAGGAAGCACTAGAGCACCATGCGTTCAAAGGTGTCATGCATACTGGGTAAAACGTGCGAATCCTGCCGTACCCTTGCACCGCCCCCAGGTGCTGACCAGCGATGAGAAGACGGGCTCTCTCCGCCAGATCAAGCCGTGCGCCATGCTGACAGCAGACCGTTTCAAGAGCCTGCAGCAGCGGGGGCTGCTGGAGCCGCGCAAGCCGCAGGCGTTCAAGGAGAAGAGGTAAGAACCCTATACCCTACTCAGGGGGGTATGGTATCCTGTGGGCTTCCTTACCTCCCGCCCTGTCCTCCTCATGCCAGGAAGGCGTCCGTTCCGCATGCCCCAACTTTGGCACTAGCTCCTTTCCCTCGCGCCTCGCCCGCCGTGTCATCCTCCCCTCGGTCGCTCGCTCGCCCGCCACAGGCGCAAGGTCACGTACGAGAAGGGCGGGCGCTTCGAGAAGGCGGCGGCCGCGTCGGACGAGGTGCGCGAGCTGACGCGCACGAACAAGAAGGCGAGGAGGCAGGCAAAGGCGGCGGCGGCGGCAGCGGCGGCGGACGAGGCGTGGATGTAGGGTGGTGTGTGCGGGCGTTGGCTGGTTGGGTAGGGTGCACGGCTTCGATTCTGAACCGCAGGGTGTGTTGTAGAGGGCATATGCCGCAGGTACGGCGCTCGGGCGGGGGCGTAGGGAGCGTGTGGAGGGAGGGAGGGCTGTACGTGGCGGCAGGAGTGCAGGATGACGAGGGTCGGGTTGAGAATGCTTTGGATGGGGTAGGGTGGCACAGGCGTACACAGGGGGAGGCTGGGATGGTTCACAGTGCGCGTGGATCGCGCGAGCACAGAGCGTGAGACGCCTGGTGCAGCCCTGGTACGGCGCTACCCTCCAGAGGGGTGTTTGTGGACCTTAGGCGTGCAGTGATGCGATATAATGTATCATGGAGATTAGAGTTAGGAGGCTTGCGCTGGCATTAGGGAACAGGCTCTATTGTCTCATCTGCATCGTACGCGGGATGCAGCACTCACTTGCCAATCGTTTGATCGGGAGGTGTTTTATGGTCGTACGCCAAAGCAGGCATGACTTGTAAGAATTCACAGGGCCATCAAATCTTGCGCGTAGCCGTACATCAACCATAGGCAGGGGGCTCCATGTCGCCCTTGCCGTGCAGTGGACGACCTAGTCATCACAGACGCACGGCGCTGCCGTACCACGCACCAGCCTCTACCATGCCACCCCCGGCCACCATCCCATCCGCGCCAACATCACCCAGCTGCTCCCAATACCTCCTGGTGCAAAGATTACAGGGGACGGCGCCAAGAGTGCCGAAGCGTGCAGCAACCCGTAGGCCCTAACCCTTGTGTCGTTGTGTGCGTGCCCAGAAAGTGCCGGACCGCATGCAGATTGCAGGACTTCACTCGTCCTGTCGTACATCCTCCAGCAACGCACCCGCAATCGCAACTAGCTGCAACAAGAAATTCCGCGACTCCGCGCCACACAGCCGACACCCAACAGCTGCAGCGCGTGTCACACTGGGCGGCATGTCGCATGCCCTGCCGCCTGCCCCGCGGTTGACGGACGGCTATCCGCGCTCCCAGCCTTCGTCAGCACCTACAACAGCCGACCGTCCTCCACGACAAGACTTCAGTAACACCGGCAACACTGACCTGGTCATGTGGCCTGAAAAACTCTCCTCCATGCTCAATGCTCCTGCACGTGCGTGCTGCGTCCGCAGCCACTCACGCTTAACACGTGCGTTGTGTTTGCCCTAGCGCGTGCACCGACCAGCCCCACGGGCCTGTGAGCAGGCCGCGCTGCTACTCCAACCGCTGCAGACGTCACACGGCCACAAACCCTGCGCCCAAATGCATACGGCACTTGAACGCGCCCCTCCGAAACCCGCTGCCTGCTGCGTTCCTGAGACCAACTTTGTCAGGAGGAGTGCCAAATAAACATGACCCCACAGCGAGCCATTGGCCGGCCCCTGCAGCTGCCAACGCCGCCTCCAAGGTCCGGCTCGCCCAAGGCCATGTTACGCACCACCATAGTCCCCTCAGCCTTCACACACCCGAAGCCCACGGCATCACTTCAATTCATTCATCTTGCCCTCTCTCTTTCCAAGGGCCGTCAACCCGCGGCCCCGGTCCCAGATAGCGAAGCAGCACGCAGCGCATGACGCCACCAACAGAGAGCGCGTGTACTCGTGATCCCATCGTCCAATAGCCGTGCCGCCCGCATAAGGAATAAAGCACTTTCGGGTCGTTGACCAGAGCCCCTGCCACCTATTCCAACGACGAGCCCAAACCATACGCGTTACTCCTCCAACCACCTCGGAGGCTGATACCGATGCACTACTGTCTTATGCAACACCGGCCTGCGGCCCCTATCGCCGTGCCTCCGTTATTGGCGCCTGCCGGGGTCACAGGCCCTTCCACACCCGAAGCCCCCCGTGCCGCTACACCAGCTTTGTAACCCGTTGGGGGGAGCTCCCTCGCCTGCTGTTGCTCACAGGTCGTTGACCAGCGCCCCCGGCTCCAGGTAGCGGGGTAGCAGCAC
>VFQN01000783.1_pt1 | contig 57308 bp, 91 predicted proteins | sample 3512371 | NCBI WGS metagenome assembly VFQN01 (sample SAMN10412370, study PRJNA504923) | tailings metagenome | isolation source: Replicate 2 from Balatoc abandoned mine | place: Philippines: Itogon, Benguet | collected 2017-08-28
GCTTATGGTGGTGGGAGCTGGGGGAACCTAGGTTCTCCTAGCCCTGCCTCCTGAATTTCACGCCAGGATGGATGTCCGGCGTCAATATTATTATTATTATTATTATCACCGTGCACAGTTAGGGCATGGTTGGTGAGAGGTTGACCGCTTGATGACTCCAAACTGAATGCAGGAGGAAACGTGCTGCTGAGGGCCGTGAGTCCGCTTGCGTGTGTGCGATCGACCCATCGTGAGGTAGCGCCCAACGGGCCAGCAACAGATCGTAGGAACCCAGAGCGTGCGGTTACATGCGAGCTACCGGCACGGTACACTGGCGTTGAGTGCTCCAAAGGGTGTACAGTAGCAGCTGTGCAGAGGATACCGTACAGTGGGACCGGCAGCAGGTATGAGTCCAGCCTAGGACGGCGCAAGTTGGCGTCGCTGTTACGGTACCGGTATGGCAAGGAAGGAGGTAAGTGTTGCGTGGTCTCGAGCGTCCAGTTCACGTGAACGCCCTTTGCAAGCAACATCCTGCCTGCGTACCTCGCAAGGGCTCGCTTGTTCGTCCTTATGGCCCCCTGGCTCTCCGGACGTACCCCATTGGGGTCTGTAACTGTAACTAAGGAGAACTGGCTAGCCTACACCGTTGCAGAGGCCATACCGTGGATCAGAGTTCAGGTCAAGGGCGGCACTGAAACTCGCGAGGGGAATATCTTCTCAATACCAGGGGAGCTCCCTGCTCAATTCAGTGCGTGCGCGTACCGTACACGCACGGGAAGCTGCCGTGGACTGCCATGTCCGTTCCAGCCCTGCATCGATGTCCTCTCCTTCATTCAGGCCAGCACAGGCCAGCACGGCGGACGGCGCTTTAATGCATGTTGTGGGTCTTGTGCTCTGGCTAAAAACCGCTGCAACCACGTATTACGCAGTCGCGCACAGGGACCCGGAAGTGAGACCAGCGCGTTCCAAATGTGTGCTCGTGTCTCATGCGGTGTGGCACTCTGCAACGACAGGTCCCCACGGCACGCAGCCACGGCGCAGGGCGCATTGTCACATCACGTGAGGCCGCAACTACTTGACGTGACCAGTGACGGTGCGGACGGGATTGGCAACTTCAGCAACCTCCTAGCAAGGTGCTCTGTTCCAAACCGCCACCCGACGAGGTGTGCCGTGGCTGCCTCGCACCGCCAAGATACCCGTCATCTCTTTCTGCCCTTGCCCTTGTACAGTCCAAACGTTTCGCCTAATTCGCAGCAAGTGCTGTCAAGCACAGCCGCGCTTTTGCACTAAGTGTGGCGACAGTTGGTCACTGCACTGATTACATAAGTACCCCATGCACAACTTTGCAGCAGTTACATCCTTTATCTTAATTATAGAAGTGACTTGATGTGGCACAGAGCTTGAGGCACGCTGGCTAGAGCTGCAGAGAAGGCCCAGAGACTCCCTGCTCTCGGTTGACGGAACTGGGTGGAGAGCTGGAGACCGCATGGCAGCGGTGTAAGGCGGAGCAGCAAACGTGCCAGCAGGATATGATTTGACAGCGTCCACTGTCGCTGCACCAAAACATGCACGTTCGGCTGCGAACTGGAATCTGTCTGCCTGCTGGATATCCTGAGAAAGGTCATCACCTATTATTGTTGGCACATACATAACCAAGATTAATTGCTGGCGACCCAAATGGTGGATAATCGATACCAACTCGCGTAATCAGGAGCCTAAGGACTCCCATGCAGCAACGCGCGACTAGAGTCCAGCGAATCCTTTGGGTGTACGAATGTATACCAGAGCCCAGTCCATGCAAGACAGCACACGGCCTGCGTCGGCATTGCCTTGCAACACACTGTTCCCAGAGCCCTGGAGCTGTCACACACCGAGACTGGGCGCTTAAGCGCTGCCTGCATCCAATGCGTTGAAGATTGGCGACATTGGCGACATTATACTTGAGTTTACGTCTTGCATTTATCCTGTCGCACATTGTCGTCGTTGGACTCGGCACAAGCTGCGGCACCCGTTGACGCTCGTTAAAGTGGCTCGCAAACAATATGCCGGATGGAGAAGGCGGCAAGCCGGCCATTTCTCGCCTGGAGGCCCAGGAGCAAGCTGCGCGTAAGGCCTCAGCATGCGTCGCATCCTACTGCAACACCCAATCACCTTGGACGAACTGGTACCCGCATTTCCTGGACCTGGAACGGACAAACGCTCAGGGTCATATCGGGTTTACTTAAGTACAATAAGAGCTGCTTGCCTTCTGTTGTCTGCCTTGTCTGTGTCCAGGTCGGGTGGAGGCTCCTGCCATCACTCCCGCTCCATACGTGGCGCCCTTCCGCGGAGGCGCGCGCCGCACGTCCGGGGACACGCAGCAGCAGCATGCTTTTATGAACAGCTTCACCACCGACAACTCCTACGTCAGCCACCAGAGCGGCCTCTCAGCCGCGCCAAACCGTCCGTCCCAGGCGGGGCTGCCCCCAGTGGGCGCTAGCGGCGCCTTCGCCGCCGCCGGCCCTGGCGCACTCCCGCAGCTGCCAATACCAGCGCTTGCAGCTATACCCGGCATCGCGCCACCCATCATCCCAGGCGTTGTCCATGCAGGCATCCCCGGCGCAGGAGCCGCTGCCCCCATGGGTGTCGCCCCCACCGCCGTCCCGACCGCAGGCCTCAACCCGGCGCAGATCCAGATGCTGCTCATGCAGACACAGCAGCAGATGGCCCAAATGCAGCAGACGCAAGCGATGCTTTTTCAGCAGCTGCAAGCCTCGCAAGCGGCCCCAGGCGCCTCGCCCTTCACCTCGGGGCCTGTGCTGCCGATGCAACAGCACCAACTGCTGCAACAGCTTCAACCTGGACTGGTGGACCCCAGCGTGCTGCCCTTGCACCCACGGGGCTCCGTCTTTGACGCTGCTGCGTCCTCCATGGCGGCCGAGGCGTCGGGCTACGGACCCATGGGTCCAATGCAGTACTACCCCATGCATGGCGGCGGCGGGGGCCTCGCGCCCGCAGGCGGCAGCGTTGTACCAGGGGACCCGACAGCGGTGGGCGGAGGCGGCGCGGGCATTACCGGGAGACCTCCCCTGCACCCAGGGGTGCAACGCCTGGCGGCGGGGGGGTCCCTGCGCCCCACGCCCTCGGGCGCTAGCGACGGAGGTGCCCCAGCGGCGGCAGGCCAGCTGCCTTCTCGGCAAACGTCTCGGATGCACAGCGTGAACTCCCCCAAACCCACGCAGAACGCGGCCGCAGGCGCGCAACAGCAGCAGCAGCAGCAACAGGGGCAGGGGCAGCTCCCGTCCAGACAGGCCTCGCGGGTAGGGTCCGGCCTACCACTGCCCGACGGCCCGCCCGGACCGGGGTGGCCCTCGGGACCTCCCCACGCCTCGTCCTTGGGTACGGCAGCTGCTGCTGGCGGCAACGCCAGCGGCGGCGGCGGCGGCGGCAGCGCGGGCGGTGCGCCGCCGGCTGCTGCGGGTTCGCCGCCACAGGCGCCGCCAACGTACGCTACCTCCCTCCCGCCGACCCTTCAGCGGCCGCCACTGCCCACGCCTGCAGCCCGCCCTCCATCAGCAACCCCTGCCGCAGCGCCTTCGGCACCCACAGCTGGATTGCAGCCCGAGGAGCAGCGCCCTGCCTCAGGGAGCCCCGCAGGCGCAGCTGCTGTGGCACAATCCTCGCCTGCGGCGCACGCGGCGACGTCGGCGACGTCCCAGGGTGCAGCCGGGCCGCAGGCGCCGGCCGCGGACGGCTCGGGACAGCGCCCGCCCGCCAGCGGGCCCGCGGGGGCTGCTGGCGGCGATGCAGACAGCACCCCGGCGCAGGCAACGGTGCAGCTGCCGATGCCGCCGCCGCTACCCCACCAGCCGCCGCCGCAGCAGCAGCACAAGCAGGGGCAGCAGGGCCAGGTCCCCGGCGGCCCCGGGGGCATCGGCAGCGGCGCCAGCAGCCCCGCCCACAGCGCCGCAGAGGACAGCGAGTGGGCGGGGTTTGCGGCCTATAAGCACCACAACGCGCACGGCGACGATGAAGGGCCCACCAGCATCCACTTCGGCCTCGGCAGTAAGACGGGCTCAGTGCAGCGGCCCGCGGCCACACCCACCGCTCCTTCCGCTGCTCCTGGCGGTGTGGGGGCTGGCCCCTCACATGGAGAGCGCCCGCCCGGCGCCACCAGCAGCGCAGCCCTTACGTCCAGCCCCGGAGCCTCCGGCCCGCTGCCGCACCATCCGCAGGCGCAGCCACAGCCGCCGCACAGGGGCAGTGGTGGCGGCGCTGCCGCGCCTCCGCCGGGCGGGTTGCCTGGGGCCGTGGGCGGTACCACGCCTGGGGACGCGGCTGGTGGCCCCAGTCCCAGAACCAGCGTGGGCGGCGCGGCGCCAAGTGACCCTGGGTCTGCCGCGGTCGCTGGGAAGCCTCCTGCCGGTCTGCCGGCTGCTGCAGCTGCCGCTGCTGGGGAGGCAGAGGGCCTGCGAACCGGGGGTGAGGGCGTGCGGTTTGACGGCGCGCAGGGTCCTGTGGGTCAGGAGCCAGCCTTTGACAGCAGCGCGGAGGAGGAGGAGGACGGCGAAGGCGGGACGCCCCGGCGGCGGCGGCGACGGCACCAGTCCCTCGCCGCCATCTCCCTCTCCGCCTTCTCGCCCTTCTGCAACGCAGTCGACACGGCCGCGCTCGCCGCGTCCGTGGCGCCTTCGCTGCCGCCCGTGCCTTCCCTGCCCTCGCCCCCGGACCCCCTCCCCTCCCCTGCCTCGTCCGCCTTCTCCGCTCCGCCCGTGCTGCACCCCCTCACCGCCTCCGGCCTCGAGGCACTGCAGCAGCAGCAGGAGCAGCTGATGCAGCAGCAACAGCAACAACCAGGCCCTCCAGGCAGCGTCCTAGCGGCCCAGCCTCCGTCACATACGCTACCTGTCTCCCCGTTCTCCCCTTCGGCGCCCTCCGACGACGCAGGCACAGCAATGTTCTCATCCGCCAGTGCAGCGCAGATCCACGCGGCACTGCTCCGGCCCATGGCCCCCGTCCCCGTGCCGGGCCTGCCGAACTCCGGTAACCCTGGTGGCCAGCCCAGCGGACTCTTCTCCTCGCTCTTCTCCCCGTCCTCCACCGGCCTCCCAGGCCAGCAGCAGCAGCAGCAGCACGGTGCGTCCCCCGTGCTGCCCGCCCTCGCCACGGGGCATGCGGAGGATGCGCAGGGGAGACCTCTTTCGGCTGTAGCGGGGCAGCCAGGGGGAGGTCCGGGGCCCGGCGGGAGTGGGGAGGAGGAGGACGGGGGCGGGGCAGGGGGAGGGGGAGGGGATGCGACGCGCACGGCGTCCGATGCGGCGGTGCTGCTGGAGCAGGACCGGCGGGACATGCTGGTGTTCCCGGACGAGGTGGGTGCGGGTGGTGTGTGGGTAGGTGTCTCAAGCTGGGGATGGGTGGTCCGGTCGTATGGGTGGGATAGACAGACTGTGAGCGGTGCCTGTTGTTGTGTTCAACTGTGCTGTCCGCAGGCCGCCGACTCTGACTTAGCGGTGCTTGTTGTTTCATCTGACCGTGCTGACTGCAGGGCGGCGAAGAGGACGGCGACGATGGGGAGTACGACCTTGCGAAGAAGGTCCCTTGGTGGAAGAAATCGCAGCTGCTGTGGTTTATGGGCAGCTCGGTATTCGCGGTGATCCTGGTGGTGGTGGGCGTGCTGCTGCAGAACAGCGTCATCAGCGCCATCGCGGTGGGTGGGTGGTGGTGGAGCGGGACGGGGTGTGTAGCGATGCAATTGCTGGTGCGGGGCCGGGGCAGCGGGACAGTGTGTGTGTGCGAGTGTGGCGTTCATCAAGGCAGGGGTGGAGCACAGGCAGGGGCAGGAGTGCAGGCGACAGGGATGGATGGGGTGTTTGACACACGAGCGCCTTGATCGGGCGACCGCGGGGTAGCGCCGGGGCGGGTGTGCAAGGGGTGGGGGACGGCGAGGGGACCATGCATCCACCGTACACTGCCAACGTAGGCGTCCTTCTGCTTGGCGCTCTCCTGCTCAACTCGCGACCCTGCCGATGTTTAACTCTTTAATGCCGGTGGGTTATCGTCAACGTTCACCAACCCCGCTTCAGGCCGTCAACGACAGCCAGGCGTTCCGGTGGCTGTACTTCGTGGCGGGGTTCGTACCGGTGTACTGGGTCATCTGGGTGTCGGTTGACTACGCCGTACAGATATTCGAGGTGCGTACGGCACACAAGGCACGTGGCGGCCTGAGATCAGGCGGCTTCGACGCGGTTATTTAGCAGTTGGGTTGCCGGTAGTACAGCTGTTCCAGTCCATTTGCGGTTTACCGGTACGCTGACGCACAACCGCTCAGCCGTACGTACATGTTGTGTTGGGCTGGCGTCGTTTAAGAGCCTGGCGAGGACACTTCAGGAGTTCAGATGGTTGCTGGGCCTCACCCAACACATCCTGCCCTGCACGCACCATTCCTCACCACCACGCATTAGACCAAGACTTCATTCCTTGTGCCTCGCCCTGGCTTCCGACCCGCAGTGGTACTGGTTCAGGGAGCACCTGTACTTCCTGCAGAAGATACAGGTGCGTGCGAACCAACTGTGCACCATCGTGCATAGACGTGACTCACTCGTGGTACTGTATGGCCCGGGAGCAGAACCGCACGGCTCTGGCTTTGAATCCAGCGAGCACGTCGAAAGGTGACCGGGGCTTTGAGGGCAACATACCCTGCCCCGCGCTGTCCGCTCCCCTGTATCCCCAATCACACGCGTTGGACGCCCGTCCGACCCACTTGCCGTGATGCAGAGCAGCGTCACGTGGCTTATCACCATCACCTGTTGACGTGCCATGCACACGTGCCCGTAACTGCCAACCGCCCGCAGAAAAGCGTCACGTGGCTCATCACCATGCTGCTGGCGCTCATCTGGTTCCACGCCTGCTTCTAGTGAGTGGCGCCTTCGGACGGCGGTCTCGGACCCCGTTGTGCAATGAGCACTCCTGCACTGCTGCTTCTTCCCAGGGCTGCTACCGGTCTTGCTGCAGACGCACTAGCCCCAAGCAGGAAGCGGGCCTGCGGGCGCCTCCGGTGCTCCCAGTGTTACCTGTCCCAGCTTGAAACCGTATGCGCCCCTGCACAAACGCCGCGCCCCACAATCGAGCAATGGTCCCCAGGTCCAGCCCCCACCTCCAAGCCCGGGGTCAGCAATCCTTAGCCCCGGCGTCTCCCAGTGCCTACCACAATTACGGTGTCCACCTGTGCACCCACCTCATGCCACCCCACCCCCCAGCTGGCCAGTCGTTTCTTTTTTTGTGTTGCCGGCTTACCGCCTACAACCTCGCTCTCCGCTACCCACCCCCACCCTCCCCAGCTGGCTGTGGTGCGACGGCCAGGACAGCAGCGTGTGCAACGGGCCCACCTTCCGTGCCGGCACGGACGCCACGTGGAAGATCATGCTGTGCCTCGTCTTCTACTGCCTGGCAGAGGCCATCAAGGTGAGGCTGGTTGCTTGGCTAGGTATTAGATCGCGATAAATGTTGACACATCCACTGGCGTACACGTCGTGTGTCTGGTGTGTCTTTGGCCTGGCAGCAGCATGCTTTGGGTGCCTCGGGCAGGCGGCCGTGTGCATTTCTCGACCACGGCCACGGCGTATGTTCATTCCCAGTTGAGCTTGAGGCAGAGACCCTAAACGGGATTGTGTTCACTGTAGTGAACATGCCAATACATGTCCCTGTATGCACTTCGCAACATTGACCTCACCGCGGTGCTGCGCCCGGTCCAGCGCTGTGTGTTGCCGCTTCCTCCGCTTGATTGCTCTGACCCTGACCTGACCTTTACCCCCTTTCCGTGCCCCGCCCCCCGACTGTTTCCGTTTGCCACTTTGCCGCTCCGCGGTTACCCCCACCTCGTCCCACCCCAGGCTGTGGCCGCCAAGCTGACCAGCACGCACTTCTACCGCACCGCCCACTTCAAGAAGTTCAAGAGGGCCCTGGAGAAGGAGTACTACCTGCAGGTGGGGACGGTGCCTGTGTGTCTTAGCCCACAGCTACCTGCAGGTGGGGACAGCGCCTGGGTGTCTTAGCCCACAGCTTCACCTTGCCTTGCACAGTTTCACCCGTCTCAAACAAAGCCGTGCCCTTGTTAGGTCGGAACTGGGTCTTGGGGAAGTGGTTGACATGTTCGACTTCGGCTCCAGCGGCAGGACAAGCAGAGCTCGTGCGACTTGCCTTGCACAGTGTTGTCCGGTACTAGCCCCGCGCCCTACGCAGCCTCGTACGTGCCTCGCCCACAACCTATGCATCACGGATCCCATCAGAGCCACTCCCTCCACCCCTCCCTCCATGACCCATGACCTCCGTGCTCCCGCGCCGTGTGCGGGGCTGCATGCCTCCCCTCCCCACAGCTGCTGTCCGTGCCCCGCAGCCGTGTGGACCTATTGACCATGCACCCCTTAACTGCCACCCGATTCTCCCTTGCAACCTTGGTCCCCCCGCCTGCATGCGGTCCCCTCCCCGCAGCTGCTGTCCGTGCCCCGCAGCCGTGTGGACCTGCCCAACGCCAAGTCCGCCGCCCACACCGCCTCCGGAGGTGAAGATGGCGGCGGTAACGATAACGCCCACATGCACGTCACCGCCGGCACCGGCGGCCTGCCCGGCGTAGCCACGCTAGAGCGCACCTCCGACGCCCAGCACCACCGCAACATCGCTAACACACAGCCGGAGGACGAACAGCTGCTGCTGCAGCAGCAGCAGTGCATGAGCGCGGACGGGGCCCCGGCCGGGGGTGAGCATAACGCCCACGTAACGCCCTCAAGGCGCCACTGGTCGCTGTGGCCCACGGGTCGGTCCCCAGCTCCGGAAGCGGTCCACCGACCCATGGGTCTGGAGCAGGACGGGGGACAGAGACCCGTGGGTCACCGGCACGGGCGGGGCAGGCTAGCGGCGGCGCTGGGGCTCGGCGGCGGCCGCCGGGCCCGGGAGGAGAACCCGGCTGAGGCGGGGTGTCCTGCGGGGCCCGAGGAGCTGGCGGCGGGGTGTCAGCAAGGGGGGTGCGGGGCTGACGGCGCTGGCGGCGGCCGGGCCAAGAGTGAGGATGGCGTTGTGGCGGTCGTGGCAACGCTCGGGGCGGGGCAGGGGCACGGGCAGGGCGCGGGCCGGTCCATGAACGGCGGCGGGAGCCTGGCGGAGGGCGACGTGGCGCTGCTGGTGGACGCCTCGCCGAGGCACCGCCACCAGCAGCAGCAGCAGCAGCAGCAACGGTCTCAGCGACAGCGAGGTGCTATCTGGAGCCGCAGCACAGGGGCCCTGTCTTCTTCTGGCACCAAGCTGACACCATCAGCAGGAGGCGTTCCCATGCCGCCGCCGCCGGGGGCGCCGCTGCCGCCGCCGCCGCCGCCGCCGCCACCGCCACCGCCGTCCGGGTCTCCTCCGTCCACTGTTGGTCGAGCCAGCTCTTCGCTCGCCCAACAGGCCAACCTACCGCCGGGCCCGCCGGCCATTCTGATCACCACGCGCAGTGAGTTCGGCGACCCCCTGTCCCCCATGCTGGGCAGCAGCGCCGCCGCCACGGCCACCACCGCCGGCGCCGGCGCACACGCCCCGCCGCCGTCGCCGTCGCCGCTGCAGCCGCAACACACCGGCGCCAGCAGCCGCCCGGAGCTCAGCGGCGGGCAGGCGTACGGCTTCGTCTCCGCCGAGCCGTTCGTCGCCCAGAGCACGGCGGATCTCAGCGGCGCGCTTGCTAGGAGAGGCGGCGGCGGCGCTGGCGGCGCCGGCGCCTCTACGCCGACGATCACCCTGTCGACGCGCCTGATGACGGCGGCGGCGGCGGCGCGACCAGGGCCGGCGTCGCAGCCTGGCTCGGGGGCGGGCGCGAGCGCTACGGCATCGATGATGTCGTGGAACCGCCCGCTCGACTTCGTTGGTCAGTTGGCGAAGGCGCTACGGCAGGCGGTTGGGCAGCCGAGCGGGCTGAGCGGCCTGGGCCTGAGCCCCGTCGGGGAGCGGGAGGGGGCGGTAACGGAGGGCAGCAGGAAGGAGGGGGCGCCAAGCCGGCAGAACTCGAGGGTGCTGAGGCGCACAACGGGCGGCCTGGGTGAGTGGTCGTGCGCGTGTGCACGGGGGTTGGTGTGTGCTTTGTGGGAGAGAGGAGCAGGAGTTGGTGCTGGGCACGGGACAAGAGGCGATACCCAGCTGCTGCGGCGGCTGGGTGCCATTGGCATACCAAGGCGTGCAGGGCGCAGCATTTGCACGGCTGGTGGCCCCGCTGACGGTGCACCTGCGCTTTGTGCCCCAGCCCCAGTCCCAGTCCCAGCATCACAGCTGTTGAAGAATAGCGCCCAAGCGAAGCACGCAGGCCCCACCCGGCCCTTCCCACACTCCTGCCCTGTGTAGTAAAGGACTGCGATGATACCCGTCAACTCACATACGAGTCCCGCCCACGCTTTCCTCACTACTGCCCTGTGAACGTACTAGACCCTGTAAACCATGCATACGTGTACCGGTCCCTCCCGCAGACAAGCCGCCCCCCGCCACCACCGCCGAGCTGCCCCGCCAGGCCGCAGACCTGGGGGCGGAGGCCATCAACGCAGTGCCGCTCAAGCAGAAGAAGGTGCGTTACTGCGCCACGGGCCCAAGGTGGTTACGATGTTTCAGGTGGTTACGCCCGCGCGTGCTGCAACGGCCCAACCCGTTTGCATCCTACCTATCTGTGCATGTTTTAAAATTCACACCCTTCCCGCTCGCTTCCGACTGAGCAAACTCGGTCGGTTGTCCTGCGTTGCACTCGGCCGTTGGCGTCAGGTGCACAGGTGCCGGTGTGGGCTTTCGGGAAACGTATGTTTCCTACATGCCACCTCTCCTTCCCCCGTACGGCATGCGCACCCTCACGTCCGCCTGCCGTACTGCTGTATCGCAGGCTGTGCACGAGATGACGGAGGACGACCTGTCGCGCATGCGCACCGCCATCGTCATCAAGGTGGGGTACAGGGCTCCCCTGACACCTTCGTCCACGTCCACTCGCAGTGTTCACTGTCCGCGGAGCTAGGGAAAGACATGGCTTGAGGCGTGCACATCCGCGACCCTGCAGCATTGTTATGGCCAGCTACAGCATAACGAACCTCACGCCAGGATGGATGTCCGGCGTCAATATTATTATTATTATATCATAAAGATTGGCATGTCTCTGCGCTTGAGCGCCTCGCAACCGCCGCCCGCCCGCCCGCCCGCCTCCCCCTTGGCACCCACACACAGACCTACACGGCGCTGATCCGCAAGCACAGCGCCATGAGCCCCGAGGAGGAGCTGAGGGGCCTCAAGACCGTCAAGCGCTTCGCAAAGGCCATCTTCCTAAACCTCAGGGGGCCGGACACCACGCGGTGGGTGGGGCGGTGGGGCACTGGGGCAGTGGGACGGGGGCATAGGGCGGCGTTAGGGGTGGGGCAACGCTACCGGCGGTGGGTGGGGTGGTGTGCGGAGTGTCGGGGGCGCACGTGGCAAACTGCCCGTGCCAGGGGACAGCCGCGGGCGCAGGGAGGGGCAACGTCAGCGGTTACGGGCGATGCCGCTGTACGGCGACACGTGTGGGGTGCAGGGGAGCTCCCTTGGTGAGGTGGGTACAAGGACGTCCTTGGGCCCTCTTGTTGAAGTCAAAGGATCTGGGACACTGGCGACGTTTGCTTGTAGCCCACTCAACGCCACGCCACTGCCCAGGCCCCCCGCTATGACGCGGCCGGGGGCTGGGGAGAGCCCGAGCTCTACTCATGTCGTACACGACCAGTACCGGCACATGCTGTAACAGGGCTGCTGCTGCTGCTGCTTGCCCCCCTGGCCCCACAGCACGCACGTGTGCAAGGCGGACTTTGAGATGTTCTTCCCCAACGACCAGGAGATGGGGCAGCGGGCCTTTGCCGTCTTCGACATCAACCGAGACGGCCAGGTATATATGGCCATAGAGCACGTTCATAGGGCGGGTGTACACGACCTACGCCTTGACACACGGCCACCCATGCAGCTGGCGGCCCCGGTACGAGCAGCGCGGTAGCGCCTAGTTGCGGAGTTCTTTGGTGTTCACGATACGCACTATTGCAAACGCGCTTGCTCCTGCGCAGATCTCTCGCGCCGAGATCCGCGACGTGGTGGTGTCCATTTACACGGAGCGCTGCAACATGGCACGTGCCCTCAAGGACACGGACTCCATCGTGCGCTCCCTGGAGCTGTCGCTGGGGGCGGTCATCCACTTCCTGTTCTGCGCAATCTACCTCACCATCTGGTGCGTTCAGCGCCAAGCAATTCACTGCCTCTGCAACCAAGGCACCAGCAGCTAACCGCATTGCCCGGGACCTCCTCCGTCGGCACATTGCCGCTGTTGCTTGGAGCAGCTCAGGCTGATTGCTGGCCGCTAACCCCACGTCTGCAACTGCGCTACCTCCGCCTGCTGTCCTTCCCCCCTTCCATCTATCTGCTGCGCACTCGGGAGCCACCGCTAGAAGGCCCTGAAACGCGACAGCAATGACATTGCGCTCGCCATCCTACGTCACCTTGATACTGGCATGCTGACATGCGCGTACCTCCTTGGCCCCGCCCGCCCCCGCCCCCTGCCACCCCAAGGGGCGTCCCCCTGCTGGAGGGCTTCTCCGCCTTCAGCGCCACAGTGCTGGCGCTCACATTCATATTCGGAAACGCCGCAAAGTAAGCTCGGACGGTTGATCGTGGTGTGGGCTGCAGAAGCGCGACTGTTGGCGGCGTGTGGGCCCACGTGCGGGTCATTGGCTGGTCGACGTGTGGGCACACGACGAAACAAAACGCGGCAATCCAAAAGGGGGCGTTCGGTGCTCGACGTGCCGCTGCTTACTGGCAGGGCGCCGCCTTACCATGATTGCCTGTGCATGACGTAACCCGATGTGCAGGAACGCATTTGAGAGCGTGCTGTTCCTGTTCTTCGAGCACCCCTACGACGTGGGCGACATGATCCTGGTCAAGGGGGAGCTCATGCGCGTAAAGCGCATTTCGCTCATGTACACAGACCTGGTCAGGTGAGTTTTATGCTGGGTGACACATGTAGAGTAAGCTGCAAGGCTCCTGTAGAGCACATGGTAGATCTGCCCGCAGACCTGCGGCTGGCCTAGTGAAGCGTGCTTACCGGTATCTTGTGTGCAGCATCCACGCTCCGCTACACCTAGAGGATGCGCTGCTGGCTCGCAACGACGTGCCCATGTTGCACCATGTTGTCCCATCCTCGCAGTCAGCAAATCAATGCGGTGCTTTCCACCTTGCGCATGTACCCATGACGCTCCTAACCCACACCCCTGGTGGCCCCCAGGTGACCGCATAACGTACTGGCCCCTTCGGCCGACCAGCTGTACCGCCGTGTTACTGCACGCACATGCTAGTACACTGTTAACACACATGCCCCTGCCCCCAGGTGGACCACATACTGGCCCCTTCCGCCGACCAGCTGTACCGCCGTGTTACTGCACGCACATGCTAATACACTGTTAACACACATGCCCCTGCCCCCAGGTGGACCAACGAGGAGATCTACATGCCCAACACCACCCTGATATCATCGGACATCACCAACTGGACGCGCACACACACCAAGTTCGAGCTGCACAAGTGGGTAGCACTGAGAAGCGTTAGCATGCGCTTGGCGACGCAAAAGCAGGTTTTCGGACGTGGCTCTGGGGCCCTGTAGGCGGGGGCGTGTGGTGCGGGGGCGTGAGCAGCACACGCGGTCCGCCTTACACCGGTTGAAGCCTACACAACCTGCCTCAACCGCCCAGTGACTCCAACTCTGGAGATACGCAGAACAAGTGTCCAGCCACCTGGCAGCTTTTCCATTTGGCTTGCGCTGTCATCGGCAGGGTCTCCATCCTCCCGTTCCTACGCCCCAGCCGCTAACCCACAACCTCCGTCCACCTAACCCACACACCCCCGTCGCACCCCCAGGCTGCTGGTGGACGTGGGCGTGGCCGCCTAACCACCTCAATCTCTACCCTCCATCCCCTTACCCCACACCCTCCTTACTTACTCCACACACCCCGCCATGCACCCCGCAGGCTGCTGGTGGACGTGGGCGTGGCGTGGGAGGTGAAGCAGGACATCGAGCAGGCGCTGGTGGCGCACTGCGCGGCGTACCCGCAGGTGGGGGAGGGGGAGGGGGAGACTGGGTGTGTGGGGCATGGATCCGAGCGGAGCTGTGGGCCAAGACTCAAGCGCGCAATGCGCAGTAGCATGTTGGTGTTGCTGCGGTTTACGTAGCGCACAAGCAGCGCTCTAGCAGCCCGTGTGCCCCAGTGTTCCGTAACGCCATCGCGCACCGTCCCCTGCCATGCGCGTCACTCACGGCAGCGTACGGCCTGGCACACGTTCAGCCCCAAAGTGGTTCCTGCCGGGGTGTGCAGTTGCCTTCTTGCGTTGGCATCCGTTCACATGCCAGTGGTGTTTGTTGCTGGTAACCGTAGCACATTCTCAACACGTACACACCGGTAATGCTGCCCTCGCGTGACGTATTGCCTCTCTCCCACTCCTCCCAAACCCACACAGGACTTCGTCGGCCAACCCGGTGTTGTGTTCCGCGAAGTTGTGGACCCCATGAAGGTGTACCTCAGCATCGAGTTCACATACAATTTTGCGCGTAAGTTGCAACGGTTTCAGTTTACAATGACAGTTACGGTTGCAGACCCCGGACAACTTCGCGCGTGAGGTGCAGCAGGGCGAAAGCCACACCGGCGTGCTATGGCCACACGGCGTGCCACACGCCAAGCGTACATGGGCTATGTTGGCACTGCTGTTACTGTTGGCGCTCACGTGCAAACTTCATTACTGAGACCCGTTGGACAACACCTCGGCAGCCCGCTCAGTTCCGTGCACACTTGCTGAGCTGACAGCCCTCAATCGGTTCGACCGTGTCGTGTAAGCGCCATCAACACTGAGTTTTGACTACCTGGTTCTAGACCCTCAGCCACGGATGGCCCATGTTGCTGCTCATGGGCTCATTGGAGTGCCCCCTGCCCAACTGTCGGCGTGCAAGCGCCTGTTTGTAATACACACACCGTTCCCACACTCTTGCCATCCGCCCGCAGCCGACGACTTCGACAGACTGGTACCCTGCCGCGACAAGGTGCGTACCGAGGTTGTGATTCTGGCACAGCAGTAGCAAATGTCAAAGCAGGTATCGGGCAAAGCTAGAGCAGTAGGTTTGCGCCAAGAGTTTCGTGGGAAAGCGCTTGATTGGTGCGTTACCCTGTGGCTGCGCCATCTTGTGACGTCCATGCCCCGCGTGCTTGCACAAGCGCGACCTGGTGCTTGCGTGCTGCTCTGTGGGTGCGTTGAAAGTCACAGCTCCGATACGCAGGAGCACGCGTGCCCTTGTGTGCCTGCAAATCATGCACATGAGTAAACGGGAGCTGCTCCTGACTTGATGTTACTTGCTTTCCCGCAGCTCATGTACGTGGTGCAGCAGAAGCTGGCCGAGCACAGGCTGCGCACCAGCACCTACGAGATCAACACCATGGACGCGACGGCGGCGGTGCGGGCGGTGGAGCAGATGCGCGTCATGCAGGTGGGCGTTTGGTGGTTGGGGTGGTCACAGCAGTTAGGGCGGATGGTTGGGGCGAAGGGCTCACGGGGTGTTTCGTGCATGCCGTACGCAAGGGCACATCGTCTTCCTGGCGGCGTGGTGACCGCCTGGGTGGCACGTCGTGGTGCGCCAAAAGGCTTGTCGCTTACGCTGATGTTGTTTGTTTCAGGCAGGTTCGTGCGTGGCACCAAGACGCGCTGAGGCTTCCACGCGTTGGGCCGTTGGGGTGCTGTCTTTCCAGCGAAATTCGTTGCGAGGCGTGCGCTGTGCCCGTCCTTCCCCCAGACACTCGAGGCAAACATGAACCGCCAGCAGGGTGCGGCCGGCGGTACGGCTGCGGCCGGCGCGCCGTACGGCGGTCTAGGCGTGTACGGCCCCGGCAGTACGGCAGGCGCAGTGCCCGGGTACGGTGTCGGCACGGCGGGGCTCGGCCAGGGGTGGGGTGTGGCGGCGCCGGCGGCGGGCATGGGTATGGCCGTCGCACCGTTGGGGGTAGGAGGCATTGGGATGGGCATGCCGGCGGACGGGTCTGTGGGGCTAGCAGGAGGCGTGATGGGGCAGGAGCGGGAGGTGTTGCTGCCTCAGGCGGTGGTGCCTGGGGCATCGTTGGTGCCGGGGGTGGTGGCTGGGGGGCAGCTGTGGGCGGCGGGGGCCGGGGGGCTGCAGCACAGGCCCGTGAGCGGGCTGGCCAGCGGGATGCACGCAGGGGAGCAGCTGCAGCAGGGGCAGCCGTCGCAGGCGGGGGCCCGGGAGGAGCAGGGCGGGGACAAGCGCAAGAAGGAGTAGCAGATTATCGGGGTAGGAGAGCAGTGTAGCGGTGTGCGGGCTCGGCAGAGAGCGAGAGTGGTTGCGAGTTTTTCAGGATCAGGGTGCGAGGGAGAGCGTTGTGCACGGAGTAGTGGTGTCGTCCTAAGTGGCTTGGCTTGCCGAGGCCCGTTTGGCAGCGCAAGGCTATCGCTGTGGTTTATCAATGTCGCATTACGTCACAATACGGCCATTGGAGTGTCGGGAAGTCTGTCTTCGTATGGCGCCTTCATGTGTGTACGGTGTAGCCCGTAGCAGCCTGCACGGCGCACCTGTGCGGATTTGTCAAGAGCTCGTGGCATGGTGAACTTCATTGCTTTGGGTGGTGATTCAAGAATCCCAGTAGCTTTCGCATCTCGCGAAGCGGTTTGCCGCGCAGCGGATGTACGGTCATGCAGTTGTACTCGGACTCGTGTGAGGCACCCGCGGTTTAGGGAAGTACTGTAGAGCCTGTCTCGTGGCCGCTGGTGCGAAACCGGTGCGCGCCTACGACATTTTGGGGCGTCCTTGGTGCTGTGCATGCCGATGCCGAATCTGTCTGACAGTTGCATGGGTGCACATGGGGTGGCTGGTGGACTCAAGGCTAGGTACGTACCGTAGGCTTGTGGTTAGCCGACTGTCAACGGTGGGAGGCGGGTGGTAGCATCATCTTAGGAGCACTCGTGTTGTGTGACGGAAGTGCTAGCTAGGGAGAGGGATGTAGGCAAAGGGGTGAGCAGTGCCGCATGGGTTCTGGGGCCGAGCGCACATGTGGCTGCGCTGCGTATGGCGGCAGCGTACCGGTAAGCAGCTGAATGCTACGGGACGTGATCGTGACGTGTGGCGTGCTGACTGCTCTAGATCACACCGTGTGCGGGCAAGACGTCAGCTGTAGCCCAAAGTGTGACACGCCGAAGAACTGAAGGCGTGTAGGTGCGCTAGGCAGCCGCACGCAGTGATTGATGTCTTCTGCCGTACCGGTAACTTGCGTGCTTATGGTGATACGGCACCTGAAGCTGAGTGCCTACGTCAGGGTTGCATCCGGAGGCGTGTGGCCATGCCTGCGCTGTTCCTTGTGCTGACGCGAGCTGCTTTGCACGCGTGCAAGGAAGAAATAAACACGCCGTCGCCGTGAACCAACAATCGACAAACGGTGGTAGCTGGAAGCCATGGGGCATAGGTGTGGGCAATGCTCCTGGGGTGCTTGTGCGATGTGCATGACGCACAGTAGTGAGTGCATTCTAGCCGTCAGGTTCTGTTGGTGCGTGAGCGCCAAGATTGCTAGGGGGGAGGTCTTGGCCCGTTACATGCCTACGAACCGCATTTGTCTTGCCTGAGGCGTGCGGCGTCTGTGCCGTACCAGTGGCATGGTGCGTACGATGCGGCTTCAGGGCACGCAAGGTGACTTGTCGGAGAGCGAGTCAGTCGGTGTGCGTACTGTACAAGGAGCATTGGCGTCCCTCATTTGAGCACGGCGGCCGTCGGCTGTGATTGCATGCGGTAATGGATCAGCAGCTTGGTTCGACGAGAGAATTGGTGCGCCTGGCGAAATGTCGCGCGGCAAGCTTGCATTCCTGCTTGCGTTTGCACGTGGGCGAATGCCGCCGTGATGTTACACCATGTAAGGCAGGGTACCGGATGCACAACCGCACCACCGCAGCAGCACAGCTGCATTAGACATACAGTGGCTCAGCGAGCCTTCTCCTGCCCCCGTAAAAGCAGCACACCTTGGCACGCGGTAGCCATGTAGGCAGCCATGCCAAGCCACCCAACGTCAGGTGTTACGGAGATGCCATCCAGCTACTCAACACAGATGTGCCCGTAACCAGCTCTGCGCCAACACGCCCACGCACCTTGGCCAAACTACGGCACGGTAAGGCAAGACACAAACCGCAACTGCAGGGCCAGGTAGACACACGGCTACCGTACGCTGTGAAGACACATACCATCGGTGGCTACCGCATTGTTTCTCGCAGGACGGCAGGAGCGTCGCAAATAATGTGCTCAGGTGCAAAAGCAGGGCACGCCGCCCCCTATGCATACGGTATGGAGTAAAAGAGCAAAGACAAGTGGAATAAGACGGCGCCAGAAAGGGGAACTCAGTGACCGGTGTCGAGGGACAGCGTGGTGGTGGACTGGGCGGTGACCTTGACCTCCTTGTTGCAGCCGCTGGAGCAGGAGCCGCCGCCACCGCCGCCCGATGCACTGGCACCCGCCCCAGCTCCCGCACCAGCTCCAGCACCGCCACCCCCTCCAGAACCACCACCAGAAGTACGACCACCACCACCACCACCACCACCGCCGCTGGTACCCGCACCGCAACCACCACCGCCACCGCCACCGCCACCACCACCACCACCACCACCACAGCCACCCCCTGCGCCGCTCACTGCACCTCCGCCAGAACCGCGTGCACCACCAGCCGCACCGGTGGCGGCGACGCCGGCGCCATCGTCGTAGTCACCCGTGGCGGCGGGGGCTGTGGCACGTGAGGGAAGGAATTCACAGCAGGGATGCGTGTCTTCCAATTGTCACGGTTTGCACCAATGCAAGCGCAGTCAGATCCCTTCCACCAAAAGCAGCTCCACGCCTCGGCTGGGCAAGCGGGGCATGTAAAGAGATGCGCCGTGCGGTCTACGCTGTTGTGTACGGCAAGGTGCGACACGGCGCCTGGGTGTACGGCATTACGGTGTATGACTAATCCACAGGGGTAGCGAGACCATCAGCCTACTGCCTTGCCTGTTGTCGCCGCTGGAGCCGCTTGCACGACGGGTGCTGCGGCAACGACGGGTGCGGCAGCCACCACAGGTGCGGCAGCGACGACTTGTGCTGCAGCAACCACGGGGGTCGCCACCACGGGGGTTGCCACCACGGGCACGGCGGCCACAGGGACGACGGGAACCACGGGCACCACGCCAGCGCCAGCCGAGGCCTGGGGGCGGTTGCGCGGTTCACAGGGCCCATGGGTCGTGATGATTGGGTAACATGGCAAGGGCTGTCGGATACTGCAGGCACCATACGAGTGCTGTGCAAGTTAGACCTACCATGCTATCAACCAGTAGCGGAGTCAGTGCGGATTGGGAGCAGTGCATGGAGAAACGTGCACGGGGAGCATGCATGGCTGGGCGTCAGACGCACGCAAGCCAGACAGTACGTGCTCTGACCATAGCTGCAACCGCTCTTCCGGCAGTCAAGCTGATCTACAGGGCACACCTTCTGGTCGGGGTGTCGTACCACACCCTCCACGCACTCCATGGGGACAACAAAACTGCCCTTCCAAAGTAACACAAGGTGCTAAGGCCAACGCAGCGCAGCTGCCATGAGGTCACACCGGCACCGGCTCACCACGGCAGTTGCCTGCGACACGGCCACACCGCTGCCGGTGGCCAGGGCGGCGCCGGTGGCGGTGGCGGTGCCGGCCGCGGCGGTGGCGCCAGCGTAGGCGCCCGCGAAAGCCGCGGCCCCCAGGTGGCCGCGAAGGGTCAACAGCTTGCGGGCATGGCCGGTACCAGCAGCGGCAGCAGCTGCGGGAGTGCATCGGCGGGACGGGGAGAAGTGTGTTTGAGAGCAGGGCTCGAGGCAAGAGGGTAGGCTGTGCAAGGGCCTCTTTGAATGACCGTTACCAAGGGAGTGCGAGCGGTGACCCATGGGTCTGGGGGTCCATAGCAGCAGTGCGCGCCCGCGCGCAACTCTGTTTGCAGCCAAATAACCTAGATGCACGTTACATTGTGACCGCTTATTCAGTTTGTTGAGCCGCCGCGCCTTACCGCTCGCTCCGCTGGCTGTTAGGGCCAGCAACGCAACGAGGCACCCGAAAAGGGGCCGGCAATTTGCCATGGTAGATGTCTTTTTCCACAACACAATGCGAAACTTGGTTATGTGAATAGCCAAGTGTATTGCTGGGATGGCCAAGGGTTGCCTGGCCCCATTTGTTTCTCCCTTGGGATCGGCATAGGGACCTTGGCGGGCCGGTCAACCGGTCATAGCCCCCAAGTCCAATGCCCCGCGCTCGGCCTACGCTCTCCTTTGACCAAAGGCAACGCATACACGAAGTTTCAAACATGCAACTTCCTTGCAAGTTTCTTCTGGCTCTGGTGGTCGCCTTCGCGGCAGCAACTGCCGGTGGGTTGGGAAGGGGTAGCGCTACCGACCGTCCAGTTGTCACTGACCGCATCCTCAACTGTCGAAGCCTTGTATGTGGTCAATCGTGGTGCATTTGGGCATACAGGCAGGACCTGGAGTTCTTGGGCACGTCTGTCACTACGCGCTTCATTTGACGGTCTGGTCAACTAAGTACCAGACGGCCGACTCCCAACTTCCTGCAAATGCACGCAACGCACAGCGGTGCCCCTACGATAGCACGCACCTGACGGAGATACGGTATAACACCTATTGAGAGCACCTGACGGAGATGTAACACCGTCGTAGTGACAGTTCCATGCCGGTGTTGCCCCCACGCCCCGCCACGCCCTGCCCCACAGGTGCCACGGCGGCGGACCACCGGCGCTTGCTGCAGGTGTGGCGTGGATGTAGCTCCAGCATGCATATAAGAATGTGGTGATGTGAAGGACATCGGCACTGCACGCAACTATGGCATGTCGTGTGCCGTACTTGCCTTTTGCGTGCTTGCACCCGCCGATTTCCGGGAACGTGCACCGTACCTTGCCGTAAAACGGTCTTTTGCTCCTTACCGGTAGTTTGCACTGCTTCGGGCAACTGCTCGCGTCGTCTCCCATTCCTTACCCGCAGGTGCAGCGGCAGCCGCCGTCGCCACCGTCACCACCGCCACCGCCGCCACCTCTGCCGCAGCGACAGCAACCGCCACCCTCTCCCCCACGGCCTCCGCCTCCCTCACCTCCCCGGTCACCACCCTTTCCACCGTCCAACCTGGGCCCTGCTCCGCCCCCCGTCCAAATCCGGCCATCACCACCACCGCCTCCACCCCCACCGCCACCTTCTCCCAGTTCCCCTCCACCGCCTACCCCTCCACCGCCTCGCCCGCCTCCTCCTCCGCCTCCTTCGCGCCCCCCTTCGCCGCCGCCGCCTCAGTCCCCGCCTCCACCTTCTCCTCCCCAGGCCCGTCCTCCCTCTCCGCCAGTGCCCCCCAGCCCCACACCAACGCCCGAGCCCGGAGGCCAGGCCATCACAGCGACGTCCGAAACGTCACTGACACTGACCGTGTCGTACGGACGGTAACGAGCGTGGGCAGGGAAGCGCGTGGGTTCGGTAGTACGGCATCCATTCAAGCGTCATGTATGTGCCGCGTGCCGTGCGGTGCGTCATCGGCACGTGGCAAGGAGGAGTCGGCAAATGCACAAAAGGACAAGGCTTGACGCTGGGCTTCGAGTTGCAATCGCAGTAATGTTAAGTGTTGTAGTACGTACGTGTGCAGTAGGCGTGAGATGACGGCCGAGCGTCCGGCGACAGTGTACTCCAAAAGCGGGCGTACGTAGTGGGGCAGGGCTGTGCTACCTGGTGCACGCCCTTCAGACGGGACTTGAAGCACAGTGTTCGTTCCGACTTGCTCATGACATTCAATTGGGCTGTCAGCAGGTGGTATGCCCGCCAGGGGACGGAGAAATGGCGCGATGTGCCCTTGCGCAAAGCATGTATCGGGCGTTCGTGCCTGGTTGTGCGCATATGCCCCTGCCCAGCTGTGTGGCTGTCAGGGGTCTCCCCTGGTGGCTGTGGGCCGCTTTCGAATCACCCGTAGCGATGACACGTGCTGCTGTTATGTCCCGAAGCGCAAAACGCACATGTGCCCGCGACTTTCAGTACGACTGAAGCCAGGGGAGCTTCCCCAACTTAACTGCCTTCAGGTAGAGCCTCTAATGACAGGAACTCCTACGACATATGCGGTACGGCAGATCAGCCGCTGTGTACCGCTTGGAGGTGCAATCAGAAGTTGGTGGGTGGGTTAACGAGCAGTGGAGCTTTCCTGCACGCCACGTTGCCAGTGCATACGGCTGGGTGGCCATGCTGAGGTGACAATGGCAAACCGGCGCAACTAGAGTAGGTTCCGTGTGCGGTCGGCGACGAAGAGCTACTGCGGCCGCACGTGCGTAGCTGCACGGGGAGTACCAAAGTACGGCACGAGGCCAAGGCGGGAATGAGCCGGCAGGCTACCTGCTTACATATCGCTCAGGGTCAAGAACAAAAAAACATCGACTCAAGCAGGGTGTCGCAGCAACAGGCACAGCAAGACGGACTGGCCCTTCGACAGCCCCGCACCACCACATAACAAAGCGCTGCAACCGCAATGTATCATGCCCAGCTGTTGCCAAGAACATGCAACTCCAGCGGTGCGGCACAAGACGAGGTTCATGACTCACAGCACAAAGCAGACAGGAGCCAGACAAGTGTGCAAACAAATCGATGTTGGGGTTTTCACGATCCAAACGGCTCTTTCTTCAGCGGCGCACCAACAAACGCAAGCAACCCGACCCGACGCAGACCGGCGTGGCACGCCCAGCCCAACACTGCTGTTGCGAGGGAGCTCCCCGCCGCGCATGGGCCCATGCACAATACACACTGACATGGTATAACTGGAACACCACAAACAAACCTACTGCTTGTGACAGCCCGACACCAGCCCTACAAGGACCACTATGCCACTAACTCTTCAACTGCTTTATGCCCCGATACCCGCCTACTGCTCGACACCAACGCTCCAACCATAACACCACGGTGCCGCTTTAAGCAACCAGCCGCCAGATGCCTACCCAATGAAGAGCGTGCACATTCTTCCGGGCATAAATCAGTGGGCCAGACACGGCCTCCATCCCCACTCCCACAGGGTGCGATGCACAGGGTTTTGCATGTTTGTGCTGAGGGGAGTCCGAGGGCAGAGCCTTTGCAGACGCTCCAGTCGGCCCCAAGCGAGCACACGCGAACGCGATTAGCCCAAGCCCCTTGCCATGTGCTCGCTTCACAGATACGCTGAAGACACAGGCATGCACGAGCCGAGTGAAAGCCCCAGGTGCAGCAAGATGCGTTGCATAAGCATGCCTGCTAGATCGCTGATGCGTGCACGCGTGCCCACCGCTTGCCCTACTACCCATGCTGCCAACGCATTCCGCTCCGCACGGCCCTGCACCAGTCCCTTACGCAGCCCGCACCGACAACAAAACACTTTCGTTATTACGCAGGCCACCGAGCTTCGTCGCGGGCGCCAGATGCGCACTACCTTACTCCTAAGACCAGCATGACCACTCCGAAACACCATGGGTAAACAATGTCGCCTGAAAAGGCTCATAAGCTCGCGCAAGTCGACACCCCCTCACAATCCTCACTGCAAATTCCGAAACCATCCTCTCCTGCCTCAAGCACCCTGCCTACGCAAACTCATAAGCCCCGAGCGGTTCTTGCGACCGTGCGCATCCGCTCACGTCCAACCGCCTCCCTCCTCAAACCGGACCCACACCACGTCTCCCTCCCGCCTCCAGCTCCCTCCCCACCGCTCACAGTCCACGCTGCTCGCCATCCAGCTCCCGGCCGCTTCCTCCCCTCCCTCACGCCCGCTCCTGGCCGCTTCTTACCCCGCCACCACGCCCGCCCCCAGCTGCTCCCTCCCTACGCCAGCTCACGCCAGCTTCCTCGACACCTGCGCGAACGAGTGCGTCTTGGACAGCTCCCACAGCGTCTCCAGGTGCGTCCAGAACGCGTGCGCCAGGTTCCGCCGCTCCAGCAGCTTGATGCCGTGCTTGGCGCAGATGGCGCGGTACTTGGGGTACATGGACGTGAGCTGGCTGTACGACACGCCCGGCAGGATGTGGTGCAGCGACTGCATGTTGAGGCCGATGGTGAGGTAGGACCACAGGTACGAGTCCTGCGAGTAGTCCACCGAGGTCAGCACCATGCGCCGCGCCCAGTGCAGCTTCTCCAGGTCCGCGGAGGGCGCCTCGGCGTCCAACTGGATGTGGGACACCTGGGCGATGACCTGTGGTGGAGGATGTAGGGTGGGAGGGGGAGGGGGAGGAGTAAGGGAGAGGGTTGATGGTGAAGGCAGGTCGGGCGGGGGCTAAGCGGACCTGTGCCGGCTTTGAACGGACTGCATCGCGGCTTGCCGTACCTACAACGGTGCAAATTCGGCGCTGTAAGACTACTTGCGCCTGCGATGGCATGCGGAGCAACGTGCCCAACCCTGTAAGGCGCTCGGCCTGTGATGGCGCCACGCGCCGTGCGGCAACGTGCAACCTAGCGGACCCGCAACCCCAGCCCATGCTGCCCCCTGCCCCCGTGCGGGTCCGTTTGGACGCATGCGGGTGCACCGTACCCTCACCCGCCTTGTCCCACCCCCAACAACGCGCTCCTCTTTGGCCCCTCACCATGAACGCAATGCTCATCATCATGGTGGGCATGGCCGTCAGCAGCAGCGCCCGGGCGAAGGAGAAGCGCAGGAAGGGGGTGACGTAGAACAACAGGACCGTGAACACCTGCGGACAGCAGCGTAGGAGGGTGCCGACGAGATTCACATTGGTGGGTTTCAAGGATTCTAGGGAGTTCAGGAACGTGGCCAGGCAAACGTGGGGCATGGTGCTCTTGGAGTGCCAGGAGCCTTTGTCCCCAAGTACCCGACCTCCCCCATCCGAGCGCGAGGCTAAAGGCTGAAGGCGCTGCCGTGCAGGCTGCATTGGCGATGGATCCCATGCCCAACATGCCGAGCGTTACTGCGCAACGCCTGCCCGCTTGAGCGTTGCCACATGTGAACGCGCGCATGCTGCTATCGTTTGGGCCGTCCCAGAGAGGCAGCCGCGACGCAGCGCGCCAACCCAGCCGCACCTGCAGCACGATGGATCCGTGGAACTGCGTGAGGGTCTGCGTGTCCTGCGCGACCTTGGCGTCCTTCAGCTGCCCCTTGCTCCGCGCCATGAGGCCCCGGAAATAGCTGACCGGCGACACCAGCGTGAGGCCGATGTGCGCTAGCGTGTACATCGAAAGGTGGCCCGCCAACCGCAGAACGTGGTTGACGGTGGTCGGCGGGATGGTCTGCTCCGGGTGGATGCGCATGTATGGGTGGTGCGAGTCCAGGTCGCCGTCCTTCCCGTGCAAGTTGGTGTAGGAGTGGTGCAGGATGTTGTGCTGCAGGGCCCAGCAGCCCGTGCTGTTGGTCACCAGGGCGCAGATGAGGTTGAGCCACTTGTTCACCGGCGCCGAGTGGGACAGCGCGAAATGCCCGCCATCGTGCACCATCGCCGCGCAGAAGACCCACAGGAAGAACGGCACCAGGAACGCCGACATCAGAGCCCCTTGCCACCACAGCCGCAGCGAGTAGATCAGGCCGATAACGTGCAGGCAGTGGAGGATCACAAAGGGCTTTGAGAGCTTGATGTTGCCGTGCTCCCGGGCCATCGCCTTTATGTCCTCATAGAAAGGATCAGGCTGGTACGCCACCCGCCCCAGTGCGCCCTCTGCTGGGTCGGCACGGGGCAGGTCCTCGAGCCCGTTGACGGGAACCCCGACGCTCGCGCGCAGGTTGGTAAGCGCCGCCTTGGCAGGGGGCAGGACCACGCGATAGCGCTCAAGAACTCGTAGATGTTTGTTGTTGAGCACGTGATACTGCTCGAAGAGCTCCGTGCAGTCGCGGCCCCGCCCCAGCAGGATAGCGTCGCGTCCGCCCGGGTGCTTAGCGATGTAGGCCTCCAGGTCATACGCCTTGCCGTGGATCACCCAGTACTTGTGAGGAGGACTGGGCAGTGCCTCAGGCTGGTCCCCAACCATCTGGCACATTTTGGTGCGCGGAAAAGGCCCGAGAGGACCGAAGTGTTTTGTTGGAAGGGTACAAAAGGACAAGGCAAGCAAAACCAGGGGCCTACAAGGCCAAACAGTATGCCTAAGTGGACGGCATCAGTAAAGGTATAAAAGGTATCCCCACCAGGGCGTGGCTATGTCAGTTTCCGCAGATTATGAATGAACGACAGATGAATTGGCGCCAAGACGCCGAGGCCCCAATGCTAGTAAGTCTAAAAATATAAAGGGATAAGTATTTGCAAGCATTACGCAGGTGATGGGCTGCTCGACCAAAACGCAATGGCGTGACAAAGACGCAGGCACAGTGCCGCGCGCACCGCAGATGCTTGCATTATTCTAACTTTAACTACATCTTGATGGTACAATAGTTGCAACATGCATGGAGGAGGCGGGGCCCAGTACCTGCGGGATATGTCGAACCAGCCTTTGGACCGAGAGAGGGGCGTCAAGCAGCGGGCTGCGCCAGCGGACAAGCAACAGTTCTTCGTGCAAGTGGTAAGGGCACGTAGTAGCAGCAGTGCGCTTGGAGCATTTCGCTGTATGAGGCCTGGCGCACTCCCATCCGCTTCACACCAGGCCCTGACGCTGTGGCAGCACCGAAAGCCCTCTGAACGCCACAGCACGGCCGTTCCCCGGCTAACACCCTCCTCTGTTCACTTATCCCATGCCTGCACGCCCTGCTTGTGTCCACTGTGGACCCCCTGTAACTCTGCCTCCCCGTCCTGGCACATCCCATCCACCCACGACATAAATGGCCCACAACCCCTAGATCGAGGCTGCTGGTGTGTCAGGATGGGTGCCCCCCGAGGACGGCATGGCGGGTCCCCTGGAGGTGATTGACCCCCGCAAGACTCGGCGGCAGCTGGAGGTGGTGCTGCAGAGGTGCGTGGTGTGTATTAGCCAGGGCGCTAGCCAAGCTTGCTAGCAAGCACGTGAGGCGGAAGGTGTTCTAGCAGGAGTGGTGGCATGCATAGGGGGAGTTGTCAAATGTGCAACCCAACGACATCGTGTTGCAGCCGTCTAGCCGCATCTGACGGACTCTCGCTGCTTATGCTATCCACTCCGTCCACGGTGTTGCACGCCTCATGCACGCACACGCACAGGAGCGCTGCCACGCGATCTGCGTGGCTGGAGGGCCTCAAGGCAGCGTGCGACGACGTGGGGGTGCTGCACAGGTGCGCAGCATATGCGGTTGCGGGGGTGGGATACATAGAATGACAGTGGGCGGCTGGGCGCTGCACAGGTGCGTGGGGTGCACGCGTGGCGGCCTGTGCACGGCGCTCGTGCCCACGTGGGGCGATGAAGGATACCAAGGTGCATGGAGGTGTAGTCGGTGGTGTTGATGCTGGTTGACCCACATGGGACAGTGGCTGGGGGTTGTGTCCAAGCCCTTGGTACTCAGGAGTGGGTGTGCGCCCGCCTGCCCATTATGGCACGTGACTGGAACCCCCAACTTGCAGGGCTCTGCTGCCCATGGCGGTGGCGGGTGAGGGCGGCTTGGCGGCAGGCGGGGGCCTGGGCGGCAGCGCCTCCGTGGGCGACGGCGGCAGCTGCTGCTGCGACTCCTTCCTGCGCACCGTGCTGGGCATCGCGTGCGTGCAGGTGGGCGGCATGGCCATCGCAGTGGCGTGCAGGCAGCCTCAGGTCCTGCACGGGTGTACAAGCGCTCCGGGGCTTGTGACGCGCAGCATTCCCGGCACCGGTGCGTGCAGGTTGGCACCCAGCTGTTGTCCCGGCCCCTCATGACTATGACTCATGACCATGCTGACCAGCGGGTAGTGCTGTGCTGTGCCTTCTGCTTGCTTACATCCCGGTCCGTGTCGTACGTACGGCACAGGGCTTGCCTTCAGGCAAGCTTCTCAATGACCATCTCGCCATCCGTACTGTGTTCGCAGACCCCCGTGGGCGTGTGGCTTCTGGAGCGGCTCCCAGAGCTGGCCATGGAGGGCGGCGGGGAGGGGGCAGCGGGAGGGGCGGCAGGGGGCCCGGGAGGGGGCGACGACGTTGGCGGCGTGCCGGGACTGCTCCTCGCGCAGCTGCGATGGTGGGTGCATACTAAGTAGCAAGCACAACCCACTGTCCCACAGGGACGACGTCCGTGTTCTGCACCCCGGTATGAGCCTTCCCAGGGAAGCGCCCCGGCCATTATCGGTTCCTAGTTGGTATCTGGTCGGCATATGGACTGTACCCGTGCCTGGCAACCCGTGCAGGCTGGACGTGGTGCCTGAGGGCGACTGCGCTGTGGACGATGGGGGAGCAGGCGGGGCGGGGGGCGGCGGGCTGGTTGACACGGCGCTGCAGCTGCTGGGCCCCGGCATGGTGCCGGCAGGCCTGCAGCGGCAGCTGATCGGGCTGCTGCCTGAGATAGCGGGCGTGGAGCACCACGAGGTGGGATGGGGTTGCGTGTAGGTGCAGTGCGGTGGAGTTCTGGTTTTCTGTTGCATGTTGAGGACGCGCAGTGCAGTCACCGCGGGCGTGGGGCACCGCAAGGTGGGCTGGGGTTGTGGGTGAGTGTGTGTTGACTATGTGGTGCTTCCTTGCACGCCTCGCACTGTACTAGCCTTGCATTGCAGCGCGTGGTGGGCGCGCCCCCGATGGTGCGACGGGTTTGGGCTCAGTAATCGGCCGCGTCCGCGCTGTTGAGCCAATGCTGTCGGGAGCGTCCCTGTGTCGTACGTCTTCTCCTCCATACAGCCGCACGGTGCAGGCACTGCAGTGTTCACCTGTGACGGCGTCTTCGCCTACGGGGCCATGCGTGGGGACCATGCGATGCTTTTGTGTGCATACCACGCACGCGATGCCACCTAACCCGGCCGAGCCCTTGCCCTGCCCCCGCAGCGCGTGGTTGAGGCGCTGCAGGAGCTGCTGTCGCACGAGATGGCCTTCCTGGCGCCCGCGCTGGAGGCCTACCAGCAGCTGCAGCTGGGCAGGGAGCTGCAGGACCAGGTGTGGGAGCACGGGGTGTGGGTGCAGGACTAGGTAGTGGGAGCACGGGGTGCGGGTGCAGGACTAGGTACAGGGAGCACGGGGAATGGCGTAGGCGCGCCAGGGAATGCGCGCGATGTGCGTCGACACCTGGAGGCTTACCAACTGGCCATGCAGGGCCTAGGGGATGGAGTCCAACATGCTCAGGTATCCTACAAAGCAGGGTTTGAGTTGCTGCTCTGCCTTGAATGCAACTGTCGCCTGGCTGCCCGCCTAGCCCAGCGCCCCCTCACACCTTCCCATACTGCTGCCACAATTGCCGCCTCGTTTGACCCATCGCCTGCAGGTTGTGGAGGACCTCACCGCCCGCCTGCCCAGCGCCGAGGTGGACGACCTGCCCGCCCTGGTGCGCTTTGTCGTACAGCACGCCTCCGGACCCGCGGGTCAGTCGGTCGGCGGACCCGCGGGTCGGTCCGCGGCGGGCGGGGCTGGTTCCGGAGCCGCCACGGCTGCGGGCGTGGTGGCGGCGCTGCGGCGCGGGCTGCCCATGGTGGACCCCGCCGAGCCGCGTGTGGCGGTGCAGGACCCGGGGGACGCGGGGAAGGGCAAGGGGGCGCGGGGAGGGGGAGGAGCAGGGGGCAGGAGGGAGGCGGCGGAGGTGGCGCTGCTGAGGGAGCTGAGCGTGGCGCTGGCGGCCAACGAGGCGGCCAGCCATGCGGTGCTCAAGGTGGGGGCCCTTGACTGTCTTCCACACCCGCGCTGATCTGCATGACCGAACGGGCTGTCTTTCATGAAGGTTCAGCAGCTGCACGCAGCTGTGACACCAGTTTCGCGCACGCACATCTCGTTTGCGCGGTTCAGGCTTGGCAAAGCTGTTCTTCACGGGGTGTGTACTGCTGTGCCGCAGGCCGTGGAGGCCACCGGCCGTGTCCGCGACGGCTCCGGCGGGTCCTCCCACGGTGCTGCGGACCCAGACTCCGACGTGGAGGAGTACGACGCAGGCGACGACGGGGATGACGGCGCTGGCAGGCGTAACGGCGCGGGCCGGGCGGCGGCGCTGGCGGGCGGTCCGCCGCAGCTGGTGTCCCTGGACCTGTGGATGCTGCTGCTGCTGCTGGGAGGGAGGAAGGCCAAGGAGGCGGACCGGGTGCTGCGGGCGAAGCTGTCGGAAGGTGCGCGGGTTGCCCTGGCGCGTCGCGTCGGGGTCTGCTCCTGTAGCGGCTTGGCACTATCTGCTGCACTGCTGTGGGCCTGACACGCCCTTGCCAGCGTTCACCTGCTGCAAGAGCCCCCACAGATACCACCGCGCGCTCCGGCACACCCAAACGTGTCTCACATCTGCACACACAAGGTATGAGCGCACTCTTTTGCCATCCCTCCTTTTCGTCTTCCCTTGCCCCGACAGGACCTTCAGGCCTGACTTGGCTGCGCCGAGCCCTGCTGGGTCACACCGCCGCCCTGCGGGAGGCATGGGCGGCGGCGCTGGGGCTGGCGGCGGCGCTGGCGGGCGCGCCTGCAGGCCGGGTTGGCGGCGGCGGCGGCAGCCGGTTGGCGGCGGCGGGCGCCCACCTGTACGCCATACTGTTCGCCGAGGGGGATGACATGCAGCGCATGGTGGGCGGAAACGGGCGGTGTCGTACGGGGCTTGGTGGCGTGGCCAAGTTACAAGAGTTTTCTGCGTCCGTTGCTTGTGTATGCAAACGCACCGGTGTGCTGCAGGACAGGCGTACGTCTGTTGTAGGCTAGGTGTGTTGAGCATGGACTCGGCGACTTTTACTACCCTGTGTACCAGCTTCTCAGTTTCCGTTTGCTTCTATACAGTTTCTGCGCCTCCCTCCACCTTGACCGCAGGAGGTGCTGCACGCGCTGCACACGCACCTGGGCTGCGGCGTGGCGGAGGAGGTGGACACCGCGCTGGGGGCCCTGCGACAGCTAGCGGCAGGTGCGGAGCGTGGCATTGCAACGGGGGCCAGGGCAGCAGCTGCCTGGTCCCATTCCATGATATGCGAGCTGGGCCCGTACAGTTTTCACCAGTATGGTTTGCAACATGGAAGTCATATATGGGATACCAGCTCATTGCTTCTGTGTGAGCGGCATGAACACGAATAGAAACACACTTCTGCGCAACGTCGTATTGCACCACAGCGCGGGCGCTTCTCCCCCGCTGCGCTTCTGTAAACCGCATTTTGTCGTCACCCCTTGCCGTAGCACGCCTACACGATACGGCTGGCAAGCTCATGCTTGTTGGTCGAACCCCACCGCAGGCCCGCTGTCGCGCTACCCTGCGCCCTCCCGCGCCGCCGCGCCCGCCGCCGGCGGCGCCCCTCGCCCCCCGCACCTGTCTGCGTACGGCAGCGCGCTGTCCAACTGCTTGGACCACCTGGACGGCTTCAGCGACAGGCAGCTGGCAGAGCTGTTTGGAGTGTTGGCGGACGTCACAGGCGGCGCAGAAGGTGGGTGTGTCCTGGAAGACAACGCTGCCACGATATGAACTTAACAACAGGAAGCTAGGTACGGATTCCGGAACTTTCTGTTGAAGATGCGTGCTTAAAAGGTTTAGGCGTCGGACTGCAACCAGCACAACATGCAGCAGCCTCCCTAAAGGCCGACCGAGACCACTCAGCTGGTACACGCTATGCTACCAGTAACACACACAGTGGAAACAGTAACCGCGCGGTATCGATGTACGCAATGCGGCTCATGCCATTTCTATTTCAGGCGTGGCATGGGCGGCTGCACAGCAGGTCCGTAACGGAGGCGGCAGCGGCAGCAGCAGCAGCAGCGGTGGCGGCTTCACCAGCGGCGGCGCCGGCGGTCGGCTGGAGAGCGAGGTGCACAACGTGCTGGCCAAGGCCATGGGCCAGGCACACATGTCGTACAAGCGCATCGGCATCGTGGGCGCCCTGGCGTTCCTGCGCCGCACGGGGCAGGCCATGGAGCTGCTGGGGGACGATGGAGCGGAAGGGGAGGCGGAGGGCGCGGGCGGGCAGGAGCAGGAGGGCGAGGCCACGGCCTTCGGTGAGCCGCGTTAACCCACCGCATCGCAGCCAGGAAGCCACGAAGGGCATCTGATTGCGGCGCCCACATACACGCCTGTACGCCCGGCTGTCTGTTTTCTTCTTTTTACTGTTGTGCCTTGTCATCATGCAGGCTTGCTGTACCAGGAGTGGGAGGCACGTGTGCGTGCCCTGGTGGCGGCCACAGAGGGCAGCGCCGCCGCCCGCGCCGTACTGCTGTCGCACCTGGCGGACGTACTGCAGCTGCAGCCGGCGGTGAACGGCGGCGGCGGTGATGCCGTACAGGGCGGCGGCGGCGGGCCGCAGAAGCAGCAGCAGCAGGGGGACGGCTGGGGCGAGGGCGAGGGCGACGGGACGCTGCGGCTGCCCAGAGCGGCGCTGCACAAGCTCGTGGAGATAGCGCAGCAGGTGAGGAGGCAGGGACCGGGGATAGGGGCTGATTAGGGTTTGCCCTTCTAGGGCCCCCCAGCTAGCTGTAACTTTATCGGTGGTCAGCTGCTTGAGGCCACCTACGTGGTGGACCCGTGGGCCCCCGCTTGCACCAACACCACCTTTCTACGTCCCTTGCATCGTCACAACCCTCCTCTTACACCAGCTCATAACTGTTGTAGCGTAGAAATACGCTGCCAGAACACAGTCCGTTGGGAGCCGGACTGCTGTCGGACTCTTGCTGATTTTCCCTACAACAATAACCCTCCTCTCACACCAGCTCCTCGAGGCCACCTACGTTGTGGACCTGCCCCTGGCGCTGCCGGACGTGCGCCTGCCGGGGTGCGCCCGGCCCATCAGGTGCGGGGGAGGGAGGGGTAGGGATGCGCTGCGCCGGGCGGGGTGCGTCGGGAACGGGGCAGGGCGGCCCTGGGTAGGGGACGGCAGCGCACGGGGTGCATAGCAAGCAGCCCTCGCGACTTGACGTTTAAAAGTTGTGGCGTTTCCGACCCGTCAGTTGCGTGAGCTGGCTTGACGTGGAGGGCGGCAACGCCCCGGTGGCCGTCAGCCTGTGGCCGCTGGCGGCGGCGGCGGCGGCGGGCGGTGCGTCGGCGGCCGAGCGGGACCCGCTGGTGTGGATGGCGCCGTGCCTCAGGTGCGTGCCAAGGGCTAGGCCAGGGGTGTGGCTTGGCGGGTGGGTTTGCTACTAGATTTTGCAAGCAGATAATGTCCGACTGGGCGCCGTGCCTCAGGTGCGGAGGACGAAGGCAGTCGATAGGGAATTCACAAGCATCTGCCTCCCGTACTCTTCGGCTCTCTTCACGCCTGGTGGCATCCGGGTGCAACTTCACAGCAGAGATCTGGTGTGCGTGAGCGCGCTGCGGGCATCGAGCACCAGAGTGTGGCACTCTCCGGTGCAGGGCATTTGCGCTTGCCAACCATCCGACCCACTTCCCGCACCCCACGTGGCAGGCTGGTGTGTGCGGGCACGCTGCGTGCTGCCGGCAGCCTGGCGGAGGTGGACGCCCTGCTGGGCTGCCCGCTGGTCATGTTCCCCACGGCCCTGCTGCAGGACGACGAGGTGCGGCCTGGCCGTGTGTATGTTACCATGCTTCTGTATTAACGTGTGGCTGCACGGCTGCCCAGTAGTGTTGCTCCGTACGGCCCTGCTGCAGGACGACGAGGTGCGGTCTGGGCGTGTGTATTAGCGTTTGGGTGCTTGCGTGCTCGGTGATGTTGCTCCCTACGCCCCTTCTACAGGACGACGGTGTGCAGGTGTGCTGTAGGCTTTTGATCACACACGGACGGTACGACGGAAAGCACGCACGGTGCCAGGTGTCAACAACCTGCTCACATCGTCTTAACTTGTCATTTTTTATTTGCTCGCCCCCAGGGCGTCAACCACCTGCACGAGCTGCCTCCGGTGGTGTCGGTGGCGGTCATCCGATGCCTGCAGGTGGGGCCTGGGCTGGTCAGCATTCCCTTCCTCATCGACGCCTCAACCCAGGCTGCTACCACCTGGCCGTTTGAGGCTGGCTGGTTCCATTGCATACCGGCATTTATACTTGGTGTACATCACTTGCTACCCCACACTCACTTCTAAACACACAAGCCACAAACTGGTTGTGGGACACTGTCACTTGGGCCTTGGCATCCAAGCGCTGAAACCCCGGTTGCTTGCTATAACACACCCCGCTTGCTAACCCACGCCTCCCTCCCCCAGGCCGGCATCACGTGGCTGCGGGAGATCGTCAGCTGCTTTGCGCCAGCTATGGCAGCGGTGCCGCAGGGGTGAGGCTGAGGGCGTTTGGGGGTGCGGGGAGCTGCCGCAGAGTTGAGGGTGCAAGCCTTCACATGGTCGTGCCACAAGGAGGAGGCCGCTGGGCACGGCGCATAAGGGTGCGCTGACCAGGCGTCATGGAATGCAGGGCAGGCAACTTGGAAGGCTGCATAGGCGCCCAGCAGGGCACTGCACTTGTTGCCCAAGCGCCTTACCCGTTCCTGCTTTCTGGCCTTCTCTTCTTGCTGGTTGACCGGGACGCCGGCCTTCCTGTCAGGCCCCTTTGCCCACAACCCCAGCCCGGCAGAGCACACCACCGCTGATCTCTTGGTAGCGTGGCTCAGCTGGCGGCCCTTGAACTGTAATTATCTGCATCTTTAACCCACACCCTGATACCCCATTACCCCCCACAGCTCTTTCACGCAGCACTCCACCGACTTCCGCGTGTCCAAGCGCGTGGCCCAGCTGGCGGCGCTGGAGGCCCTGGCGGCGGTGGTGCTGGACATGCCGCCGCCGCGGGGCGGACCTGGGGTGCTGCTGGTAAGTAAACAAACTGCTATGGCTCATGGTGCACTCCCTGTATTACACCGCGCGTGCAGTTGCGGCAGCATAAAGTGCATGGCTGCCCGCTCTGCATGGTTTTGCATGGACCTGTCGCTCGAATGCTGTCGAATGCTGTCACAGCATGGCCGCAAGTAATGCCGTGCCGCTGTTTGCGCCTCCCCTACACACTGCGCCCGCGCCCCCAGGCGCTGCCAGACCACGCCGCGCCCCTGGGCACTGGCGGCTCCGCGGCGGCGGCCAAGGGCGCCAGGCCCGCAGCCAAGAAGGTGCGCTGGGCCCGAAACCAGGGGCAGCTGGTGCAGGAAGGAGCCGTGGGAAGCCACCCAGTGCGCACGTACGCGGTGCACCGTCCTGGCCAAAGTTGCGAGTGCAATTGCCCGCATCTTTTCTCCAACTGGAACGCTACCCGTGCGGGAGCCCTAATGCCGGCAGTGATGCAGCATGGAGGCACGGCTAGTGCTCTCGCTCATTAGCGCGTCATCGGGAGCCTTCCATTCCCAGACTTGTGCCGCAACACCATCACCGCAGATCGGGTCGGCCGCAGCCAGCGGCAGCGGCGGCGACGCCGCGACCGGCAGCACCGCCGCCAGCCGCGCCGCCAACCTGGCCGCCCTCCGCCGCCGCCTGCGGCCGCTCAGCTTGGGGGGCGCCTGCGAGGGCATCAAGCCGCTGCTGACGAGCGGCCTGGCGGGGGCCCTGGGGCCCAAGAGCGGCTCAGCGGCAATCGGGTCGGGTTCCGAGGAGGCGGACGCTGGCGGCGGCGGAGGGCAAGGAGGAGGCGGAGGGGGCGACGGCCGCAACTGGTCCACGTGGCGTGTGCTGCCGTGCAGGTAAGGTGGTGCCGCAGGGCTGGGCGGCTGGGAGGCGTATAATACCACTTGGCATCGGGCCAGCAGGTGTGCTCGTGCTGCTGTGGGATGGCTGGCAGCCTTTGCCCTGCCGGTGCGACCGCCACTCACCTGTCAGCAGGAAATCCCGTCCTTGCAGCTCCATGCTAGCCTACCTCTGAACCGTTCTCGCTCTGCCCGATAAAAGGTTTACCATGGCTTCATGTGCCGTCCGCCCGCCTCCTGACAGGCTGGCGGCCGCCGCCACGCTGGTCAACGATCTGGCCGCCAAGGCCGCGGCGGTCACGGCACGTGCCCGCGGCACGCCCGCCTTCGCGCTCAGCGCCGCCGCCGCCACTGCGCTGGCGGGCGCGGGGTCCGACCCCGCGCTGCAGCGGGCAACGCCGGGGCAGCTGGCGGAGGCGGTGGTGGGGCTGGCGGGGCAGCTGAGGCAGCACCTGGACTCGGCAACGGCCGCGCTGGCGGGTGGGTTGCGGGAGCGACCGACGGTAGCAGTGTGTACGATGTCGTTGCCTTCTGTGAAATGGAAGAGAGCGCGGCAAGGGCAAGTTGGAGCCTGGCGTAAAAGCCAACGCGGGTGGGAGGAGCATGGAATGTGCCTTGGCGTTGCATCGGCCTGGAGCCCGCTGCTGCATGGACCTGCACAGCAGTGTTCCGCCCCGCAAGGCACCGGACGCAAGCTATGCAATGCATTCCCTTCGCTTGCAGGGCGTCGCCGCCCGTCACACTTACACGGCACTTGAACTCTCCGCTTCCCTGCTCCCTGGCCGCACACCCGTACCGCAGGCGCGCCACCCGCCTTCCCGCCCGCCACCAACCCCTACATGCACCCCTCGGAGGACGGAGACGGCCGCGTGGCAGTGCCCTCCCTGGACCTGGTAGCCGCCCCCCTGGACCCTACGGCCAGCGCCAGCGCCTACACACGGGACCTGCTGGAGCTGCTGCGGCTGGTGCTCGGGGCGTTAGGCGGAGGGGCGGCGTTAGGCGGCGCCAGACGCAGGCCGGCGGCGGCGGCGGCGGCGGGGCCTGGGGCGGCGGCGGCGGCAGCGGGCCAGCTGGCGGAGCTGATGGCGGCGCTGGCGACGCCGCCGGGCCGTGAGGGCGTGCCAGGTGTGTGCGCTGGGGCCCACGGGAGTGCGCATTTTGGTGTTGAGGGCTACGAAATGCGCGCAGTGTTGCGGACCTTCCCAGTGCAAGCTGCGGGGAGAGAGGTTACTGCCCAGCGGAGCCATCCGTAGACTGGAGGGGCGCCGAAGCGTTCCTTGGCCATAAGCTTTTCCTCATGACGGACAAGTACCTTGCGCCGTGATGCGCGCTGTACACAGCCTTAACGGACGGTGTCTCCTTGCCCACAGACGACCGCACTGAGCGGCTGCGGGCGGCGGCGGCCGGGGCGGCGGCGGGCGGCTTGGCGGCAGCACGCCGCGTCACTCAGAGCCAGGTGCGCCGCGTTGCATCTCCTGCCTACACGCGCAACGCCCGGCCTTGCATTTGTGCTGCAACGCGCCCTTTCTCACCTTGCGCTCCTGCATATCCACAGACACTATGTGGCTCAGGTGTCATTCGGCATTTCCGCAATATTGCATAATGCCGCCGTTGTTGTAGTCCCCGCCAACCGCTGTAACCGTCCCAACCGCTACCCACCTAACCGCAGGCCGACGCCCTGGCCAAGCTCGCCCTCTCCGCCTTCAAGCAACTCAACGCCCAGTGCAACGGTCACGGGCCGTACGGAGCTGACGGAGGTGGCGGCGGCGGCGCCGCCGCCGCGCCGCCGGACGTGTGGCGGCAGGTGGCGCTGTTGCGCGTCGGCCGGGCGATGCTGGCGGCGGCGGAGGCGGTCGCCGGCGGCGCCGTCGGGGAGGACGGCGACGCGGCGCTGACGTCACTATCTAAGAAGCTGAGCCTGGCGGCCAAGAGCACTCTGGAGACGGCGTGGGGCGGCTCGGCGGCGGCGGGCGGCGGAGGCGGTGGCGGGGCCGGCGGGGAGGGCGATGGGGAGGAGGAGGGCGGGGAGGGGGCGGAGGGTGGTGGCGGAGGGGGAGGGGGCGCGGGCGCGTACGGCGGCGGAGCGGGAGGGGGAGACGGTTTCAGGTGGAGGGGCCAGGGCAAGCTCATCGCGGAGCTGGTCAAGCTCATGGTGGGTGCGTGGGCATGCGGGGGATTGCGTGTTTGTTGTCTTGTAACTGTTTGGGTTGTGCGCCGTTGTGTTGTTTTCTGTACCGTGCTGATCCAGGGCAGCCTCGTGCTGTCCATCCAACTACCGGCACCCACCGGTCGAGGGTAGCGCTGGCCTTCCGTTGTATTGGAGACCCTGGTGCTGAGCCCCTCTGCCTGCCGCAGCGCATGCTGCCCCTCCCAACCTACCGTTCATTTTGGCCGACAATGAGCTATCCAGCGACCCCAGGGTGGCCCCCATGCCCCAACAACCTGCTCATACTGCCATCCAGGTGCCCGTGATGTCCTGATGTGTCCCATCATTCCCACTGCCCCCCTCCCCTGTTTGCCTCCCTTCCCCCCCTCCTCCCCCACCCCCCCCCAAGGTGGAGCTGTCCAGCGACCCCCCGGCGGCGCTCAAGGACCTGGCCAAGGAGGTGCTGCCGCGCGTGCCGCAGGGTGGAGGGGCCAAGGTGTGTTGCTGCTGCTGGTTAGCTGTACGCCATACTGTGTGGCACTCGACATGGTGGTGCCTCGCCGATCATTGAGGTACTGCCGCGGGTGCCGCAGGGAGGGGGGGCCCAAGGTAAGTTTCTATCGGACTGCCTACGTGCCTTCCTTACTTGGTACGGTAGTGGACAAGGGACATCCCCTGGTGGCGCATAGCCGGCCAATGAGGTGCTGCCCCGGGTGCTGCAGTGAGGGGGGAGCCAAGGTGCGGGGTGGGGCAACGGGGTTCGGCCAGTGCAGCCGTTGCGCAATGACCAGGGGTCCCCTGTGGAGGTGGATTGCTCTCTTGCAGTACGAGTAGTCACCCCTGTCACCCGTGCACCTCCCGCACCGCAGGGCCGCGGCGCCGCCGCTGCTGCCGCTGCCGCCGACACTGACACCGGCGTGGAGGGCTACGCGGCGCTGCTCCCCGCCACCCTGCCGCACTGGTGCGACGGCCGTACCCGTTTCTTGGTCGCCGTACTTGTTTGCAGTGCGCAGCAGTCTGCTCACGCACATTTCAACCCGGCTAAAGACAAAGCTCACGCACATTGTACCGGCTGCCTTACAAGGCTACATCTGACGCAGTCTGACTGATGCGCGGGGCTACCGGTATGCGGTACGAATGTTTGTGGCCTCAGTCTCTACACGTGTCCCGCATCTGCCGTACAGGTACGGCGCCGCCTTCGAGCTGCTCAACGACCAGTGGGCGGCGCATTGCCGCGGCATGCGGGCGGCGGAGAAGCGGGTGCTGGGGGACAAGGAGGTATGGCGGGTGGTCAGTGTGCGGTGGGGTGTGTGCTAGGGCTGGGGTACAGGGAGGTGGGGGAGGGGCCAAGGGGCATGGCCGTTGCTTGGCCTGGAACCTGGTACATGGTGTGGAGGAGCTGGGGTGATGCTACTTGACCCGGGGCGGGTGACCTGCGACGTGGTGCGAGGCGCAATTAGCTGTCCAGGTTTCCATGCCTGAACGGCCGTCAGTCACACGCCCCAGGGGGCCCAACACACATCAGCAAACTCCTGCACGCAACGGCTATGCGTCTTAGCCAATCGCAACATACTGGGCTAGTTTGCACTCCCTGTCATTGTGATCGCTGACAAGGTGTAACCACTTATACTCAAGGTGATTGTACACCACCCCCAGGAGACGCACCTGGTTGCCACGGGCTGGTCCTGCGCCGAGGTGTTCCTGGCGCACCTGAGCCTCATGCTAACACACACACCCTGCTAACCCACACGCCCTCTCTCCCCTGCTCCACCCCCAGGAGACGCAGCTTGTTGCCACGGGCTGGTCCTGCGCCGAGGTGTTCCTGGCGCTGCTGGACCTGCTGCGGCCGCACCACACGCGCCTGCCGGTGGCAAACCTGGCCGTCAAGTGCGGGGCCAAGTTCGTGGACGTGAGTGCGGTCTGGCGGCTGACGCCGTCCCCTGCCGCGTGTATGCATGCCTGCTTGCTGGTACCCAGCCAAGAGCCGACCAGTCACGCAGTGGCGGGCGTAGCACTCCTGCGCCTCTCGCCCGTGCCTCCCACTGCGCCACTCCTCTCTGCAGGAGCTGCAAGCCGCACCTTGCTGACCCACACCTGCTAACCCACACCCTGGCAACCCACACCTTGCTAACCCACACCTCGCTAACCCACAACCTGTGTACGCCTGTACCCCACCCCACCACCCCCAGGAGCTCCAGCGCAGCACTGGCGCGTGGCGCGGGCTGTGGTCCTCCCACGAGTCGTCCATCCGCCGCACCATCCGCACGCTGCAGAAGGGCACGCGGCTGCTGCTGGCGCTGTGCGCGGAGGCCAAGGAGAAGGGGGCCGTGGGCGTGGCGGCAAAGGTACGGCACCTACCCCTGCGACCCTGCAGCACGGTGTCCGTCATGCGATAATCCATCCTCATTTATACCCGATATGGCCCATTTAGAGGCGCTTCCCACACAGGCGCGCTTATTTACGGCCTTCCTTGTTGCATGCCCCGTCCCCCAGGTGCCCAAGCTCAAGCTGGCTGTGGAGCGGTTCGTGATGATGATGCGCACCATGTTCCACGAGGTGCGTGCGTGCGTGCATGTGTACTAGCGGCGTGCTAGCCGTGGTGAGCACAATAGAACCCAAAGTGATCATTCGCACCATGTTCCACGAGGTCCACTTGGCCGGGTGTCTGATAGCTCTAAGCTCCCGTTTGCACTGGAAAGTATGCGAGCGTGCGTCCCCTGCCCTGATCAAACACACAACATGTGTCGCAAACTAGCAGCTGTGCGCATCCTGCGTGCATTCTCTCTGTCTCCACAACGATTGGTTCCGCGGTCTGCTCGCACAGATGGGCGAGGCCGGCGTGATCCGCATCGCGCACCTCAAGAACAAGGACATCCATGGGGAGGAGCTGCCGTCGCAGGTGGGTTAACATCGGTGAGGGAGGGGGAGGATGATTGATGCAGGTGGCGATCTTGAACCCTTTGCCGCAGCACGTAACCTGTACCATACAAACCGGCGCCGTTTCACGGTGGGGAACGAGTACGGAAGCCGTCCCAGTGCGTGCCCAGGCCTCCACCCCTGTACATGCTCTTGTCGTGTTGTTGGTCATGTGCATTGTTCACGGTTTTGCTGTTTTGCAGGCGTACCAGGACGACCTGTACGGAGGGGGCATGGACGGCGAGGAGGAGCAGGAGGAGGAGGAGGCCTGGGGGATGGGGGTGGAGGGGGAGGAGGGGGTCGGCGGTGGAGGTGGGGCGGCGGCCGCTAAGCGGAAGCGCAAACCCAAGGCAAAGAAAGGGGGTGCAGGGGGCGGGGAGGGCGCGGAGGAGGAGGGCGAGGGGCAGGTGCCCAAGGGGAAGAAGCCGAGGGGGAAGAAAGCGGCGGCTGGGGCAGATGGGGAGGGGGAGAGGGCAGGCGGGAGTGGAGGAGGGGGCGGGAGGGCTACAGGGAAGGGCAAGAGGGCGGCAGCGGAAGGAGGGGAACAGGAGGGGGAGCAGAAGACAAAGGGGAAGCGGGCGAGGAAGAAGAAGGGGCAGGCGGAGGGTGGGGAGGAGGGTGTGGGGGGTGATGGAGGGGCGGGGCCGTCGGGGACCGGGGCTGGGGGGCTGAATGGAGAGCAGGGGGGATACGAAGGGGAGGGCGAGGGGGAGCAGGAGGATGTAGGTTACCGCGGCGGGCAGGGGGGAGAGGAGGGGGAGGAGGAGGGGCAGGAGGGGGCAGGGGAGGAGGTGGAGGGGGAGGGCGAGGAGGAGGATATGTATGGGGAGCTGCATGGGGGCGGCGCGAGGCTGTTTGGCGACGGGGGTAACGGGGAGGAGGAGGAGCAGGACGAGGGGGTGGAGGATGACGAGGTGCCGCTGTGAACCTGTGAGCACCGGGTGCTTTTCCTTGACGTTGAGGTGTTGCCGCACCTGGGCTTCGAGGTTGTCGTGTGTGTGTTACGGGTGCGCGCTGACATGCGCCCCCAGACACTGGCCACGTGCACAATTTGGGCACCGACTGCGTGCCGTATCAGGTTCGGTTCGGAATGTATTGGTATCACCGCAGGAGGGCTAGGGACTCGGGGCTTGGGGCGGGGGAGGCCATGCTGCTTGCACTGTGGACGGACCGGTTGTTGCGCAACTCAAAGGCACAATTGGGCACTTTCAACTGCAGGGCGTCCCTTCCCCCTTCCCTAGCATTGTACAACAAGGACCCCTTTGTGTTTTGGGCAAAAACACCACGGACCGCCGTTCTGTGCTGACCCACAGACCCAGGCTGCCCAAGCTGCCGTGCTGTGTGGTGCTTGTTGCCTTGGCTGCCCTGCGCACTGGTGGCGCCTTGAGTGATGAGCGGGTGGCACGTGTATGAGGGCCGCAGACCTGCTGGTATGCCCTTGGTGGAGCCTACTGCGCTCCCGTTGCCACGTGTTGCTCTGCCTGGTGTCTTGCCGTGCTGGATAGCTGCGTGTGCGAGGGGCTTTCCGGTGTGACATGGCCTGGTCCCAGCGGATTGTGGTGCTTCGAGAGGGCTGTCTCGCTATCCGCTTGCAGTGGTGGGTGCGGTACGACACCCCAACCGGATGGTGTCCCTTGTAACAAAGCTGAGCCCAGCCGTGCAGTACGGGTATGGGTGCGGGCGGAGGCCCCACTCCCCGCCTTACCCCGCCCAAGGCCCCTCTTAGCGCTGCGGCCCAGCCATGGCCTAGTCCACCCACCATACTCGGACCTCTACATTCTACTGTCGTGCCCCCCAGATGCCCACCCACGCAACCAGGCCCAGAGGCGACTCAGTCAAAGGTGCTGACGTGCTGTATGAATGACTGTCCCATTCCTGCTGACTGATCTGGGCTGGTCCCTCTGAACGGCTAGCTCCCTATGCTTTCCGGCAACGCTTTGTGCTCTTACCTTGCTGCCGAGGCACAGCGTGAGGCTTCAAGGCAGAGCGCTACGTGTAGCCACTCAGCAGGAACAAGGTGGGCTGGTGTCCGCTTCAACTGCGCACTTGCACAACCACCCCCGCCCATCCCCGAGCCCACCCTGGGGACAGAGCCGGGTCCAACAGGAGCAGCAGTCAAACCCTGACAGCGCAAGACCACGCTCTTCAGGTGGCAACAGTTGTAGGCACACAGCACTGTGAGGGTTGAGGGTTGGCTGGCGGAGGCAGGGGAAGCGTACCCAGGCGAAAGTACACAGGTTAAGGGGGTTCCGGACACCGAGCTAAGCGGTATGCTGTATGCTTTTGTAGGCATCCCCTCACCAGATAACACGTCACACGTCATGCTGCATGGGGCGCCCATGCAGGGATGGAGGACCCTTTTGTCTTTGCGAATAGGGGCACATGGTGACAGCTGTTTTGAATTTACGAACGAAAATGGATACCATCACAGAGTCAGACCTTAACAACTGCCTAAAGCAGCTGGAGTCGTCCAGCAAAGCGGCTTCCGATGGCGATAAAGCCGAGGTGTCCCGCATGCTCGATGTACTCAAACAACTTCAAAAACGTTCAGTGACTGCTGATCTACTAAAGCGAACCAATGCTGGCAAGCGCTTAAACAAGTTTTGCAAGCACTCGGTGGAGTCGGTGTGCGCAGCGGCCAAAGCGGCGGTGGAGTCATGGAAGCAGTGCGTCAAGCAGGAGCAGCAAGGGGCGGACAATGCGGACGGGGGGGCGAACGGCTCGCAGGACGCAGCGGGGCGGGACGACTCGACGCCATCCGCCTCCCGAGGGGGGCAAGGGCCAGGCTCCGGAGGGCCCGCTGGCACCCCCCGCGGGCCCTCGGCAGCTGAAGCCAAGCCGTCAGGTCCAGGGAAGGGCGGTGCAGCGGAACCGCCTGCGCTCGCGTCCGCTCGCAGCAGCAGCGGCAACCTGGGGCCCTTCGTCGTTGACCCGCCCCGCTGCGGCAACGACACGCGGGACAAGGTTCGGACCATGCTCGCGGAGTCGCTATCAGTCGGGTACACCTCGGGCTCGGGAGTGCAGTCGCCAAACCAGCTGGCTGCGGCCATCGAGGACGCGCTGCACGACCTGTTCAACGGGGTCAACGCGGAGTACAAAGCCAAGGCGCGGTCGCTCAATTTCAACCTAAAAGACGCCAAAAATCCGGATTTGCGGGAGCGGGTGCTCAGCGGCATGGTCCCGCCAGAGCAGCTGGTGCGGTTGACTGCTGAGGAGATGGCGAGCGACGAGCAGAAGAAGAAGAACAAGGAGCTCAAGGACTTCCTGGCGAAGGAGGCCACCCGCGGGCAGACCACCCAAGCAAGCACGGACATGTTCCAGTGGGTCTTGGGGTGGAGCTGGGGCAAGGGGGCTGGCCGGTGGTGGCGGGTAGAGTGCAGGTTGGTGAGGCAGCGGCAGTTGGTGTGGAGCGTTGGCTATGAGCTAAGCTCTACCGTCGGCATTCAGGGCGTGCGGATGGGGATTTGGGGTTCAACACAAGGTCATCGTTACGCGTCAAGGCGTTGGCGGGGGCTGCCCTGTTTGCAGTAGACGGTCGTGGGTCAGCTACGGGAGGGGGACTGCACATGGGGCCGGGGGCTTCCCAGCACGGCCAACACGTGCCTTGATAGCCCGATGGCGGGGGCAGGGGCAAAGGGCAGGGCGGAGCAGGGCATGCAAACCGGGTTTGGTTTGCGCGTCTGGTTTGGTGCCAATGGGCCGCGAGGGTGCGGATTTGGGATGGGCAACTGTGCGCAGCTTGGGTTGGTGCCTTGGGTATAGGGCAAGCACTGCAGACTGCCTGTGCCGTCTAGAACCTCCGGGCTAGCCGCTCCGTAGAGACACACGGCAGTCCGACGACAACGGCACGACCCACGTACCCCAACCCATGCCCTTGTGTCCCCTTTCTTCCCCCAGGTGCGGGCGCTGCAAGCAGCGCAAGTGCACCTACTACGTAAGTCACAGGCTGGGAGGCAAACGGGGGGAGTTGAGGGGCTGCGACCGAGGGCTGACCACCCTAGAGGGCAGTAGCAGCTGCTATTGGCGGTGCTGGTGACCGCTGTTCTTTGCGCCTTGCGCGCCTGCCGGTCGACCAAATTGTTGCCCTAAGGTGGTCCCCAACGGACCGGAGGAGGTTGGGCACCGGATCGCAGCTGTTCAATGCCGTACTCAAATGGTTCGCGGCAGTGATGTTGCTCTTGCAGTGGAATGCGCTCCGCGGCAAGTTGTTCTGCAGCTGATGCTGCACAGCTATTGCCTTGCATGGCATGCCGCCCTCTCATACGCACCGTCTGCTACTGCTTTTGGCTTCTTCCTCACTCCCTGTCCCATGTTGCCCCCGCTCGCCCCAACGCAGCAAATGCAAACCCGGTCTGCGGATGAGGTGAGCAGGGTTGGATGTTGGGCGGTGTGTGGTTGAGCGTATAGAGCGTGCCGTGCCTTGGGGTATAGGGATGCATGCCTGCGTACTCTCTGGCCACTGTTCCGGGTGCAGCACTGACGCCGGGTATACGGCACTCCTGTGATGCACGCATGCAACGCTCACGTGCAGCATGTGCATTTGGCAGGCGCACCATGTGCCTGTGCGACTGCGTCACTGCCTGCGGCCTTCTCGCCACGGTGTGCGCGTGGCCGTTCAGTCACAAAGCCACCAAATGCCGGAGCGCCCATATGTATTCCCGTTGTGCTCACCGCACTCAACCCACCGTGGCCCCCTGCTGCCTCCGTGTCGTTCCCCTGCCTCCTCAACCCACGCACAGCCCATGACCACCTTCGTGACGTGCATCAACTGCGGGCAGCGCTGGAAGTTCTGCTGAGGTGCACCCCTGCACGGCAGCGGCAGCGTGCGGGCTTCGGCACGCTGCTGGAGCGGCTGGTGGGGCGCCGCCGCAGCCTAACAGAGTTTGTGCTGTAGCTAGGCTAGGGGATAGCAGGGTTGCGAAAGGGGAGGTGGTGGGGAACTGGGTTGGTGCATGGGTTTAGGATGGCATGGGACCGGGTGTCAAGCACGTGTGGCAGGGCTGCAAGGGCGCGCCACACGTACACAAGGAGGGGGTTGGACTCCTGCGTGCATAGGTGTGATGGAAGACGCAGGGCGAACGTTAACTTAAAAGGCACGGCGCTGCTTGTAGTTGACTGCGTGGTGGTTGAGGCTGTGCTCGGCCACGTGTCCAACACACAGTGATAGTACACTAAAATGTGGGAAAATGAGGTTGGGCTGGTTACTTAGGCTTTGGAGTTATGCTCGGACCGGTGTGGGCAGGGGCCACGGACGCTCGGTTGGCACAGGGCCGAGGCCGAGGTGTGCACCGACATGTACGTCATTTGTTGGTGTGCAGTGATGATGAGTCAGATCATTGATGACTACTTCGTGCTGTGGTGCTGGTGGGGCAGTTGGTCGATAGCGGCCAACCTTGTATGCCAGGGTGGTGGTATGCATTACATTCAGCTGCTGTGTGCATTTCCAGCAGACGTGTCAAGTTTGTAGTGGAGCTGATGACAGCTGCCACTAGTGAGGGCTGGCGGCGGTGAGGCACGTGCCGGTGGCCTAGGCGAACGCCATTCTCTGCCCTGACTGGCGTAAGCTTTGCATAGCGGCTCTTGCTGTCCTTCGACTGGTCTGTACTTGCCAAGCTTGCCGTACTGCTGGGTTTCGTCGCTCGCTGCAAGGGTCGTGCTGCTGGTCTGGCGCGTTTGGCCCTGGGGTTTCCAGCAACTTCGCTCAAACCCAGATCATAGCCGGAGACTTGTTGCACCATACAGGTTCCCACTCGCAGATGTGTGAGGCATGGTGAGGACGCAGGGGCACAGGAGTGTCGCGGGGAGCGCTGTGCGCCGGGGGCTGAGCCGGGCATGTCCTGCCAAGCGTCCTGCACCTCTTCAGTCGTCGCTCACCAGCATGCTGCCACTGTCATGACAGGGTCACTTTAGTCTGCAGCCTCCATTCGCATGCATTGGTCAGGATGGCCTTTTGCTCTGACCAGGACTGACACCTCAACTGCTAGGCACTCGCCGCCTAGGCCTGGGGCCGGAAGTCCGTAGTAGGGGACTCCCTTGTTTCTGCATGGTGTTTCACATGCGGACAAGTCAGGGTTCTCCTCCCGGCACACAAACCGTTCACCTTAAACAAGAAACGCGTCCTTATTGATATTTCTCTAACGCGAAACCGACTGTGATTTTCAACAGTAGTTTGCGCCGGCGCCAAGTCCACAGGCTTTAGCGTTCAGTAGAGTGCTGCTGCATAAGTTCCTAGTGCACCGTAGCCATGGCGCCGGAGCCCGTGCAGCCTACCGTGGATGAGCTTGAGAAGCGCGAGGAGGACGAGTACCGCACTGGGCCTCTTTCCGTGCTAACCCAGAGCGTCAAGACCAACGGGCAGGTTCTCATCAACTGCCGCAATAACCACAAGCTTTTGGCCAGGATCAAGGCCTTTGACCGGCACTGCAACATGATCCTCGAAAACGTCAAGGAGATGTGGACGGAAATTCCAAAGACTGGGAAAGGGAAGAAGGGCTCGCGGCCCGTGAACAAGGACCGCTTTGTCAGCAAGATGTTCCTGCGCGGCGACAGCGTCATCATGGTGCTGCGGAACCCCAAGTAAGGGGCAGGAAGCCAGGCGGCGTCACTTCAGCAGTTCAGTGGACGGGATGGCTTCCGTCAGCATGTGCGCAGCTCGTGGATTGAGGGGGCGCAGCAGCGCGCTGGAGGGGGCTGGCGGTGGGGTAAGACTCGTTGGGTTTGAACCAGCCTACGCAACATGTAGCCCGTCCGTGGCCTTTCTTGGTTGGCATGAGGGCCTCTAGAGCAGGCTCGGAGCAAGAGGGCATGACGTTACTGCACGGCAGGCCCATTGCATTGTTGACTGACCGGTGCCTACCGACCCCGGCGGATGCGGAAGGGCTCTTTGGCAATGCACAGCACTCTTGCGCGGCACGCAGGTGCATGTTCAGGCTGAGGGGGCATGTTGATGCGTTGAAAGGCGTTTGCAGCATGTGTGACGGGCGTGAAGGTGACTGTTCTGGGCCTGTGCTGGGAGGCAGGGCCCTGTTCGATGTGGCATGGAGGGAAACACGCGTAGTAAGGCGCTGGTGGGCACCGTCGATGCACTGGTAGACGAGTGCGCCACGCAAGGACGCATAGATGCCGTTGACGACGTGTAATGCAATCTGAGACGTGGTGGAATCCGCTGTGGCCGGCTCGGGGTGCCGCCCGAGCCAACTTGCCATGGCGCGGGACGGTATGTGGGAGGGTGTCGGTTTACGGGGAGGGGGTGAGCAGGCCTGCGGCCTTGGGCTCGCCTGGTGCATGCATTGCAGCAGCATTATGCGGATGTACATCAGTCATCTCATCGAGATGGTTCAGCAAACTACGTAGGTGTCCTTGCTGATGTGCAGCTTGTACCATGGGGAGTTGGGACACCACTCCAGCAGCTTCCACAGCAGCACGTCTCAACAGGTGGCGGGGTGGGTCTGTGTCGTTGGTGCAGTGTCCACTACCGGTACCTCGTTTCCAGTGCTCCTGCCCCGCAATGTTGCCATAGGCCACTAACTGTGCCGCGGTATGATGCAGCCACCTGCGGTGTTAGGGGCCAGGGGTGGATGAGTTCATCAGCAACGCGGGCCGAGCCCTAAAATTGCAAGTTGGTGGCACTCCTTCCTGTGAAACTGGTTGAATGGGGTGCAGCTGGGTTCACATACGAAATGCTCTGGGCTGGGGTGGGCCCAAGCCCCGGAGTCCGTCGGGAGTGGTCGGGAACACAAGGCCAGCCGGGGCATTGTGGCATTGAGGGTTTCAGGCAGCTGCTTGGGACTGCCTCGACACCTAGGCGCTGACCAACCGTCATGTACATAGCGATTAACACCTTGCCTCTCGCCTACAACATATTGTTACTTTGATTACGTCTGTTGTGTTCCTATGCCTGATTCATCTGCTTGAAGGATGAGGACCCTCTATCTCTTCGTGGCCCTCTTGGGTTCCACGCATGCAGCGTTGCGTCCAGCGCTGAGTTGGACCCCAAGCAGCTATCCAAATCCTATGAAGGACATTGGCAGATGCGGGCGGGGGCGTGCGAGCTGGATATGCGACCCAGGTTGGACAGATGGGGTGTTGGGAAGTCATCCTAACGGTAGCAGACGCGCCTTGGCATGCTTTCCTGTCCATTTGCATGCTAACCATTGAACCGTTTCCATGTAGACGGAATCCTGTCGACCGAGAGTGCTAACGTGGTCGAGGGGGTACTGAAGAAAATTTACGACGGTGACGTGCCCTACGAGAAGGCGCCCTGCGGCAGCTCTCTGGAGGGCTCTCAGGTGTGTAGGGGCGCTGGCAAAGGGGCAGGCGTGCTGCACACCCCTTCTCCTATGCTCCTTGGCACCGCACGCACGGCACGGTGCGCTTTGGCGCCGAATCCTGCCTGTTGCATCCACCTTGTACTCCCGTCTGCTGCCAGCAAGGCCCGCCTCCTTCAACGTCACTGCATCCAACTCCCCACCGCTTACAGCGAGCGTGCACTCTCTGGTGCCCCCTTTGCGTCGCTGCGTGCCGTTGCAGTGCCAGTGTAGTGGGGTGCATGACCACCTGGCTGCTACGGAACACACTCACCTACTCATCCCCTGAAGCCCCACTGCTCCCATCAACGGCCCTACTTGCCACCTATGGCTCTCCTCCTTATCTTGCGACAACCTGTCTACCATGCAGTTCGCAACAGCCCAGATGCAGCGCACGCAGCACTAGTCTGCGATCGTCACCTGCCTGGCCACTGCCAGCGGTGCACGCTGCCTTGCTGTACCACTCCTCGCACCACGCAGGTGGCTGTGGCGCGCATGCAGCACATGCACTCCCCAGCACCGCTACACGGCGCAAGACCACGCCACCCTCTGCGCGCGTCTGCTGCTGCTCATCCTCCCTTGCTTAGCTGCGTGCGCAAGCCCACGCAGATGACTGTGACCCTGGTGCAGCGCGTGCCGGCCCCGACACCCACAAACTCAGGACCACGCCACCCTCTAAGCTCATCCTCCCTTGATCCTCCCTCGCACACGTACACCCGGCGCAGGTGGCTGTTGCGCTGATGCAGCGCATGCAGTCCCCCGACGCCGCCACTGCGGAGCGCTTCGCCCGGCAGCTGCACGACGCGTGGGGCGTGGGCAGCGCCGCCTGCGACAACGGGGTGCTGCTGCTGCTGGCCACCAAGGACCGCCAGGTGTACATCAGCGTAGGCAAGGGGGCCACGGACAGGTGGGGAGTGTGGGGTATGGGTGTGGGTGTGGGTTAGGGGCTGCTGCTGCAATTGCTGCTGGCCACCAAGGACCGCCAGGTGCTCCTCAGCGTGGGCAAGGGGGCCACGGACAGGTAGGCGGCGTGCAGGGTGCTGTTGATGATGTCATGGGGTTAGGAAGTGTGTATGGCGGTGGGTGAAGGTGGGGGTTAAGGAGTGCAGCTGCTGCTGGTGGGGAAGGCCTGCAGTGGGCGAGGGAGGCAGCGAGGGAAACGCAAGTGCGGGCGTACAGGGCATGTGAGGCAGTGGGGTAGTGACTCGCCTGTGCCGGTTGCATCCACGCGTTCCTTGTGCTCCTGGCTTGCTGCCCTTCCGTACAGGCTGACGTTCGACGTGCTGGGGAACATCATTGAAAACATGAAGCCCAACTTGAGGGACAAGAGGTGGGTCGCGCGCCACGGCCAAGCTGCCTAGACACTGGTGCCTTAATTGCACGCTGCGGGCGTGCACCAGTGCCCCTATGGCGCGGATGTGCACCGGTGCCGCTATGGCGCGGTTCCGCAGGGTGTTGGAGTGCAAGGCACAACGCCTGCGCACTGACGGGAAGGGGAAAGGGGCCTTCTCGCTGTGTCCTTTCAGCACACGGCTCACCCACGGGTGTGGGTGAGCACAAGGGGGGAAGCAGTGGCCAGGGGCGATGGACCGCGGATATGGGTCAGCGGAAGGTAGGGGTCGGGGCTGGCACCCAGCTGTGCGGCACGTGCTCAAACACGGCGCGTCCTTGGGCCACGTGGCAGCCGCCAGGCACGTCGGACCAGCAGGTGACGACTCAGTCCTTGTGCGAACCGTACGACGCCCGGTGTGCCGTACTCTGCTGTACAGGTACGACGAGGCTGTGGAGGGCGCCGTAGTGGACATTGGTCTGGCGCTGGCGGGCAAGGCGGTGGGCGGCGGCGGCAAGGGCGGCTGGGACGACGCCATCGGGTTCCTCATCTTCGCGGGCGTGGCGGGCGGCCTGGTGTTCTGGTCGGCGAGGGGCGAGGCGCGCAAGCGCAGGAGGTACCAGGTGGGTGGTGGTGGGGCATTAGTACAGTTTGGGAACGGCATGGCGCTGTGGCACGCGAAAGTGGGGAGTTGCAAGCGCAGGTCACGCAACCAGGTGGGTGGTGGTGGGGCAGGGACGCAGTGTGGGGGTAGCCTGGCGCGGTTGCACGTAGGAGGGGGGGCAGGGAACGGAGGTGGTGCTAACCGGTGAGGTTGGGGTGCTGCAGATGCGCAGGAGTTACCACGTGGGCGGTGGGGCAGGGGAGGAGGTGCCGCGGAAGGGCAGGCACGAACGTGGGGACGGCCTGTTGTGGGTGCGAGGGTGCAAATGCGCGCGGGGGCAGCAAGCGCAGGAGGTCCATAAGGTGGGCGTCTGGGGTGCGCCCAACCGGTGCATCCTCCGATTGTATCGTGAACAGTGTGGTCGTCTGACTCGCGTCTGTGCCGCTCGTCTGCCCCAGGACTGCAAGTCAAAGCTTGAGAAGCTGAAGCGCGACCAGGCCGCTCTGCGCAACCACTCCTACAACCCCACCTCCTGCCCCGTGTGCCTGGAGGACTTCGAGGACGCAAACGGCAGCGGCAGCGGGGCAGGCGGCAGCGGGGCGGATGGCAAGGCAGGTCGCATGTGGGGCGGCGCCGGGCGGGGCCGGACTGCTACTTGTGAGGGGGGTGGCCATGGACCGGGTGCCCGGCCGTGAAGCGCGGGACCATGCCCCACCCACCGTCTCCCAGTGAACCTGCGTGCGGTTGGCATAGCGTCCAGACGCAGCGCCAGGGTGCGACAATCAAGTCGCTGTCTGCGCCCATGCGCTCTGCCCCTGCAGGAGGGCAGCTCTTCTGAAGCCGGCCCCTCGGCCTCCGCCCCCCTCAAGCCCTCCGACCCCGAGACGGAAGAGGAGCTCAAACGGCCGCTCAACCCGCAGGCGCAGCCCTCGGCGCCGCCGCTGCCCACGGGCCAGCCGGGGGGCGGAGGCGGCGGGGCTGCGGCGGCGGCGGCGGGCCAGGGCGAGGGCGCGCAGGGGCAGCAGGGCCAGGGGCAGGGGAGGCCCCCGCGGCGGCCGCTGGTGCTGCCGTGCGGGCACGCCTTCTGCGAGTTCTGCATCACGCAGTGAGTTGCGTAGCGTGTTGCAGTTTTTTCCAGGGACACCTGATGCAAAGCCGTTGCACCATTCGGCCGCTGGTTCTCCAGGTCCGCACGTCGTGCCTGTCTCAGCAAGGGAAGCAGACACGGGCTTTGCTGCATGCACGCTTGCACGAAGGAAGCCATGCACTGATGTACAGTGTGGCGTTGGGTCTTTTCACCAATTCGCAAACACGTTCAGTGACATGTCGTAACGAAAGACACCCCAGCGCCGTGACTGCATGCCGGCGTAAGGGCATGCGTCATCCACACCGCAACCCCGTTGTATTCCCCCAATCGCCTCCGCTCTTCCTGCACCGCTGATTCACTTCCAGGTGGCTGGAGCAGAAGAAGGTAACATGCCCCATCTGCCGCCGCCCCATTGACGAGGACGATGCACCAGACACCGCCGCGGGGCCCAACCGCCCCTCCAGCCGCCCGCCAACCACCAACCCCAACGACCCAACCGCCAACAGCAACCGCGATGGCGCCGCCGGGCCGTCCACCTCCTCCGGCGGGCCGCCCCGCGCGTGCACCGTGGATGACGAGGACATGGGTAAGTCGTGGGGCATGGTACGCTGCTTGTTTGCATGCAGGCATGCTGGCAACTGTAACCAGGGTACAGATGGACCTTGCACAATTAGGACATGGGCAATTAGGGTGGCTGCTGGCCTGGTTGCACCGCTTCAGCGAGGTGTTGGGGTACACTGTCCAACGTCGCGTATGCAGGGATGGACAGGGTTCTGGTTATGGCGATAATCGGTACGGTGGGGCACTACTGATCTGAGCACTGCCCAGAGCAGCAGCCCTGATGCCTTGGTCGCTGTGTTGTGGTATGCCCGAGCCAGTCGACGTGGAACAGTATACAAACGGTATGCCAGCTGGTTACAACCAAGGTGTGGGGCAAGGGTCGCTGTTCCTGGCTTGGCTGTCGTTCTTGCCTCGACCTGAAGACCGCAAGCACCGCTTGCCACGTGCAGTCGTCCCGACCTCACCGATGCCGTTCCTCGTCGAGCTGCTGACCGGTCCTTTTGTCACGTGCTGCTCATAGATGCGTACGGCAGCTCCACGAGCACCATGTACGGCACGGGCAACATGTACGGCAGCGGCGGCATGGCGGGCGCCGGCGGCATCGGCGTGGGCGCGCCGGGCGTGGTGCCGCGGCTGCGTCTGCGCTGGGGCAACCGGCGGCGCATGCGCGTGCACGACGACCTGCTGATGGCGGAGATGCTGTTCCGGCTGCGGCAGCTGCAGCGGCTGCACCCAGAGTACGTCACGGAGGGCATGGTGCAGCAGTGGGAGGTGGACGTGCAGAACGGTGGGTGCGGGTGTGTGTGTCTAAGGGCTGTGGGTGTGGGTTAAGGGGTATGGGTGTGTTTCCCAGCTGGTCGGACAGCTGGTGGCCATCCTGCGATATGCATACCAAATAAGGTTGGTGCACTACCGAGAGGCGGGTGCGCAGGCTGATGGGCGTAGGGAGGAGGCCCTGGCACGTGATTACGCTTGCCTGGTAGTTTTTGAAGCAACCGACACTGGACTGTTGCTGTTCCCCACCATAGTAATAATATGGGGGGGGGGTGCCCTACCATGTTCGCATGCATGTCGCCGGGCTAGTGGCACAGCGTGTGCAAACAGCCCTGCCATGTGGCTTAACCGTGCTTACGGTACACACACGGCCATGCTAATACACGTGCCTGCCCTGCACCTGCAGGCCGCGAGTTCTCTGCGCAGCAGCTGCGCGACTTCCAGCTGCGGGACCCCGCCACGCGCGCCAACCTGGAGTCCAGCGGCAGGCGGGGCGCGGGGGCGCGGTTCGGGGGAGGCAGCAGCAGGGGCGGCAGCGGCAGGGGGGGCAGCTGGTGAGGGTGTAGAGGCCCGGGCCGGCAGGGGGGAGGATCGGGGAGGGGTCACCGGGCGGTGAGGGCCTGGATGGAATGGAACAGCTGCCGGACCGGCGGCGGGCACGGGAGGCAGCTAGGAGGCCTTTCCAGGCCCGTGCAGCCCTAAGCAGGCTTGTCGTGTGTGGCACAGGTACTCGGAACCGGCTGAGGGCGCTGGCGGTATCCGGTGCGAAGGACGCGTGCGCTAGCGTGCGCCATATGGTGCGTTGCCCCATGTGGCACAGTGGCGGGGATGTGGCCCTGCTTCCGGCTGGTGCGCTTGATCCAGTGAGAAAACCCCAGGATCACGGGTGGCAGTGAGGGGGCTGCCGTCGGTGGCAAGCATGTTTTTGAGCTTAGTTGCCAGTCATTTTTATTATGGCGTCAGTTTGTGATCCGGATGGCGGTAAAGAGGCTAGGGAACTGTTGATGGGCGGTTGGCCCAGGGGGCAGGTTGGTCATGATGCCGTACCAAAACGCTTGGCCTCGTGGGAAAGGGCTACGCCGCTGTTGCACAGCAGTGTGAAGGCGACATGTAAACAATCAAGCCAGTATTACGTGGTCAGTATGCACGTCGCGATCGCCAAGCTCCTCGCGACGCAAGGCGTTGTCATTCTCGATGGCGCCCAAGGCACGGAGCTGGAGAGGCGGGGAGTAGACCTGGCGGGTTCGCGTCTATGGAGCGCACAGTTGCTTATCGACAACCCGGAACTTGTTCGCGATGTTACGCTAGACTACTTACGGGCTGGAAGCGGTGAGCGTCAGCATGCACTGCAGGCCACCTTTAGGAACGCGACATAGCTGCAATACAATACTGTTTATTACACGGAACAATCTCGCTTTCTGATCGTCTTCTGGCTTCATGGCTGGGCGCATATGACTGACCCGCCGGGACTGTCTCGGACGTCTGAGCTGTATCAGCACCTAGACCAGCACACCTGCCACAGTCGTCCCACCAAACCCAAGGCAGCACGCCCTCCCAACCTCCTTGAGAGTCCTAGGGCCAGATGAGATCAACTCGAAGCAGTCCTTGCCGCTAACCCCTTGGCGCGTGCTTAACACTGTTCACCTATGAGCCTCGTGCCACGTGCCTCCTCCAGGGGACCCCCACTTCAGGACGGGACCAGCCTTGTGATACCCCGTTGACGGGAGTGGGGATTTAAAGTCTGTGACATACATGAATCCGCATACGTACCTTCGCTAGTCGGAACCTGCTCCGGACGTCACCAGCCATATGCTGCCCTTTCCATCCTGGTACGCACCTCAAGACGCGACACCGCCACCACCTCCCGTCTGCCTTATCCCCGGCCGCAACGGGTGCATTCCTCATCTTATCCTCTCCTCCTCACGCCGCCCCTCCCCCTCCCCCCGCCTGCTCTTCCTCACCCCGTCACCCACAGACATCGTCACCACCTTCACCTACCAGGCGTCCATCCAGGGCTTTGCTGCTGCAGGGGTGGACGGCCCCCGCGCCGCCCAGCTGCTCAACCTAGCAGTGGACCTGGCGCACCAGGCCAGGACGGCGTTCCTGGAGGAGCAGCAGCAGCAGCAGCAGGAGGGGCAGGAGGCAGGACCAGGGCAAGGTGGGCAGGACGTGGGGGAGGGCGGAAGCAACGCTTTGATGGCTGCGGGGCACGACGTGCCGTGCGGCACGTTGGCCACGTGGGGGGGCACAACGTCAGTAGCCGGACTGGGTGATTGGGGCCGAGCAGTGCAGGACACGGAAGGCCAAGAACACGTGGCACAAGCACACGTGTAGCATGGCCACGGCGTTGCCAGGCTACAGCGCCTTCCAGGTACGACGGTTGAGCCACGCGCCGCCCACTCATGGGTGCGGTACTAGCCGCCGGCCCGTCGCCGCAATCCTGTGCGGCACTCGCAGGGCCTCACCCTGCGTTCCTGTTCCACATCGCACAACGCACATCTGCCTATTAGTACAAGCTTATGCACTGCGCGCGTGCACTCTGGTGCACCCCGGCGCCCTGGGCGGCCGCCCATCGCCTCCCGTTGCGGCTTCCTTTGCGCCTACCCGGCTGTGTCATAGCGCAGTTGCATGCTGCAGCTATTTGCTCAATGCCACGTGCCTGTACGCATGCTGCGGGGCTGCTGTTCGCCCTCTGTACATGCTGCATAGTCATACACAACTGCAAACCCGTCCCGCATGCACACGCAGGTGCCGGACCACGTGCCGCGGGGCCCCTCGTCGCCTTCTCCTGCGGCTCCTACGGCGCCTACCTGGCAGACGGCTCCGAGTTCCGAGGCGACTACGCCGACAGCGTCAGCACCGAGCAGCTGATGGATTTCCACAGGGCCAGGCTGGAGCCGGTGCGCGGCAGGAGCGAGATCGACCTGCTCGCCTTCGAGACGGTGCCGTGCTTGAAGGAGGCGGTTGCGATTGTACGGCTGTTACGGGAGGAGCGGTACGGCAAGCCCGCGTGGGTTAGCTTCAGCTGCAAGGACGAGGTGCACACGTGCCACGGGGAGAGCCTGGCGGAGGAGTGCGTGCCGGTGTTGCTGGAGGCAGGGCGTGAGATGGTGTTTGCCATGGGGGTGAACTGTACGGCACCGCGGCACGTGGGGAAGCTGCTGGAAGGTGCCCGGGCGGCGTTGAATGTACGGCAGGGGCTGCACGGAGCGGGCGGGGAGCAGGGGGAGGAAGGGACAGGGAGGGAGGGCAGGCAGGGGGAGCAGGGGCAGGAAGCGGGGCTGCTGCTGCTGACGTACCCCAACAGTGGGGAGGAGTGGGACGGGAAGCATAAGTGCTGGCGGCGGGACGCGGATGACGTGGCGGCTCCGGAGCGTTACGCGCAGGCGGCGGCGGGCTGGGTACGGCAGGGAGGGGCGGCGCTGGTGGGCGGGTGCTGCAGGACGGGGCCGGAGCATGTACGGCAGCTGCGGCGGGCGCTGTGCGGTGGGCAGGAGGGGTAGGCCAGGGGGCGGTGTAACCCGAAACCAGGTGTGCCTGTAGTGACACGCCAGTGGTGTTCAGCGGTACGTATGGGGGAGGAGGTTTTGCTGTCTAAGAGGCATGTGACGGCAGGCTGCGTCGGGCCTTCATGGGCATACTGTGTCAGCGATGGGTTGGAATAGGGATCAATTGGTTGGATAGACGGGCTGCATGCCAATGCCACACCTTGCTGCACTGCAACCTTCTGACTGCAATACCGTACCTGATGCACATGCAGAGAGCTTACGGGAAGCAGGATAGCAATAAGGGCGTAGCGGCCCCACGCTTTGTTTGGTGGAATGTGTAGTGTTTGGTAGCGCGCTTTTTTTTTTTTTTTTTTTTTTTTAGGAGAAGGGTTATGGGATTATCGGAGACCTTTTTTTTTGCGGGTAGGTCCTCAAGGTCGTCTCTTTACTTGGCTTGAAGCTGACGACGCAGGAGGCTCTGAGGAGACAGGTTTCGTCAAGCTTGCC
>VFQN01000784.1_pt1 | contig 57207 bp, 92 predicted proteins | sample 3512371 | NCBI WGS metagenome assembly VFQN01 (sample SAMN10412370, study PRJNA504923) | tailings metagenome | isolation source: Replicate 2 from Balatoc abandoned mine | place: Philippines: Itogon, Benguet | collected 2017-08-28
CCGCCGTGCCGCCCGCCCCACGCCTCCTCCCCCTCCCCCTCCTCACCTCCCTGCCGCTCACGCCAAGACCCCGACCACTGACCCCCAAGGAAACTCCCTGCCTCCCCATCCTCCTCCGCCTCCTCTGCCTTCTCCGCACCGCCATACCCCTCCCCCACACCACCCTCAGGTGACACCTGCACATCCTCCCCCACTCCCACGCCCTTCCCCTTCCCCGGCCCCGCCGCCGTTCCCCCCGCCGCCGTCGCACCGCCCGCCGCCGCCTTGCTCCCGCCCGCTGTCGTACTGCCCGGCGGCAGCTCCACGAAGTACACGTTGCCGTACGAGTCTAACCGCGCGTCGGGCGGGATGCGGCGGCGCAGCCTGTCCAGCTTAGCGCGTGCGGCCTCCAGCGTCTGCTCCACGACCGCCATCTGCGCCTCCGCCTGAAGCCGCCCGGGCTGGTTGTTGAGGAACGCGTCGTTCTGCGGGTGGCGGGGACCCGTGTATTGCGTTGAGCGAGGGAAAGCTGCGGAGTGGTTGGGTGGCACGCGTGTGGCGACACTGGGACTGCACAGCGCAGTCGCCTGGCGCTGCGCTCTGTCCCCTGCACCTCTGCCCCAACTGACGTGCTTTTGCCACTCCCAGCATGTGCCTCATATGCACCCAGTCCAGCCCTGGATATACTACATGCCGGTCAGCAGTACAGAGATGTACCAAGCGATCCCGCTTCGCAGTGCCCACCAGACGCCTGCACCACAGCACAACCGCGTGCCCTCAGCGTTCGCCCTCCCGCCCGCCCATTGAGTGCCGTAACGCAGCTACTATTTTATTAGTCACCGGCAACACAACGAGTTCCCACGCACCATCCTGTCCCGCACGGCCTGCAGCAGGCGGCGCGTGTTGGCCACTAGGCCCTCCGCGGTGCGGATCTCAGCCACAAGCCGCTGAACGTGTGCAAGCCGCTCCGCAGCCTGTGTGGCCTGTGCGGAGTGGGCAAGGCACGGGTGGGCAAGGCACGGGTGGGCAAGGCATGGGTGGGGAGCCAGAACGGGTACCGCATGCAGCGCGGGGGAACAAGGCCAGAAGGGGAGTACGGGCACTGGCCGCGGGCAGGGAGGCGGCAGCGGCAGCAGCAGCTGCCACGGCGCACAGGGAGCGGGGCGTTGAGGGTCCCGTGGGCCCGTGTTTCGGGCCTGTAGCAGATACCACTTGTCGTCCGTGGCAAAGCCCGTCTCGCACACCGGCAGGGAGCAACCCATGCTCGGCCCTCAGACGCGTGTTGCGGCCGTTGCTGTTCCTGCCCACACCCATCCGCTCGTCATGCTCCGGCCCCACACGAAACCCTGCCCCACGCATCCCCGCACCGCCGCTCCCTCCCACCCACCCCTCCGCCTACCTTGGCGGTGCCCGCACTGGTGGCCCGCGCCGGGCCCGTGGTCCGCTTCCTCCCTCTCGTCTCTCCTCCTCTTGCTCCGCCAGTCCCCGCCGCCGCCCCCTGGCCCGCCCCAGCCTCACTCCCGCCCGCCCCCGCCGCCAGCCCAGGTGCGCCGCTCGTCACCCTCGAGCCGCCCACCGTCCGCTTGGGCCCCCCTCGCCCTCCGCCGCCCTCCCTCGTGCTCCGGGCCACCACCGGCGGCACCTCATCCTCCTGCTCCTCCCCCGCCGCCCCAGCACCCCCACCCGCCTTCCCCGAGCTGGCAGGCCTCTTGGTGCTGCTGCTGCTGCTGGTAGTAGACCGCTTCCGCTTTGGCTTTGCCTCCACGTCGGACAACTCCCCCTCCGTTGCGCTGCCCGCCGCCCGCCGGATGGCCGCCACTGTGATGTCGCGGTACTCCTTCTCCTGCCACTTCCTGCGAATGGCCTCCGCGATGGCGGCTCTGTGCTCCGGGGAGCGGGTCTTGGGCTGGTCGGGCGCGGGCTCCGGGGCCGGCTCGGCGGGGGCAGCGGCGGCCCCCGAATCAGCAGCCTTGGTAGCGGCAGCGGCAGTCGCGTCGGCGCTGCGGCTGGCCTTCCGGCGGGGCTTAGGGAGCACCTCGGGAGCGGTAGGGTCCACGGACGGGGTGGGAGCCGCGATGTCGGCGGCAGCGGCGTCCGCCTTCTTCCGCTGGCGCCGCCGCGGTGGCTCTTCGACAATGCCGAGCTCGGCGTTCTGTTGGGCAGCAGGACGGCGGGCGGCAGCGCAGCACGGGGCAGGGTTATGACTCCTGGGAGTTTGAGTCTATGGCGCAGCAGAGGAGCGCAGTGCTGCGAAGCGCGCCCGGGGTTGGTTGCGTGGCAATCTGCTCCCTGATCTTTAGTGCCCCAACCCCTGTCACGCTGCGGGCCAGCTGCGTTCCTGCCACACCAGGCCGCTGGCCCCCCTCTCCAGCAGGGGGGGATTCCCAGGTAACAATCTGTTGTTTTGGCTTCTGCCTGTCAACCCACTTCCCCTTCGCGTGCAGGCACCAGCGTTTCCGCAATGCCCTGACGCCTTACACGGTTTCTCGCGTTTCATGCGTGCCCCCCGTCCAGCAGGAGGTACCGGTACGCGAAGCCCTCGACTGCAACTGCCTGACCATGCCCTCTCCTACGCTTCACCTTGCTCGCTCCAAGCCGCGCTAGCTCACCCTTGCTGCCTCCACCTCCCGCTCCGCCTGCCGGGCCGCCTTCCGCCTGGCATTAGCTGCTACCAGCTTCTCCCGGATGCGGGCCTGGGGTATGACGACAGCAGCGGGGCCAGGGGCAGCCGTGAAAGTGAAACAGCAGCTGTGGCAGCGCCAGGGGTACCCATAATTGGAACAACGGCAGGCAGCAGCAGGGTCAGCCGTGCCAGAGGGCAAGAGACGCAGCAGGAGCGGCCAGAGCAGCAGCAGGTCAGGCAGGGCGGTGAGGCAAGGGGGTCAGGCACAGACGCCGTGTGTTGCTTGCGTAAGTGGACAATGCACAGGACCGGGCGGCCACGGCACGGCAGCCAGCACCCACCTGCGAACACCCCTTACGTGCCCCCCCGCCCTCGCACCACACCCACCTTGACTTCCTCTGTATGTGGCTTCTGCTTGGCCCGCCCCTCCTTCACCTTGTCCGATACTTCTTTCCGTTGCATGGCCGCTCTTGTGGCCTCTTTGATCTTAGCGATGGTCTCTGAGGGCCAGGGGAGCGAGGGCAGGGGGCAGGGGGTAGGGGGCAGGGGGTAGGGGGTAGGCCAGCAGGGACGTTGCGGCGAAGGTGTTGTGAGTCAGTGGGTTGAAGTGCTGAGTGACCTAGCGCTGCGTGACCTTTGCGGCAGCGCAGATGCGGATGAGTGTGGGCTGCGTGGTGCGGCGTGGTAGGGCAGGAGCTTGAATAGGACGTAGCCAAGGTCGTAAGACATGCAATCATGGCTAAAGAGCGTGTGCTCCACATACTGCCTGCGACTGTGGCGAATGCATACGAGCACACCGCGACCTGCTGAAGCCCTTGGGCACCCCGAAGGCTAAGAGCTCGTACCTGGAGAGTGCTTGCGCCCCTTATTCCATGGAGTTTTCCCTGCGTTCGCCTGGCTGATGCGTTCGCGGCGTAAGCGCTCCTCAGGCGCCAAGTCCGCTTGCCCGCCAGCGTCTGCGTCGGCGCTATGGTCCTCGAGGGGCTCGGACGCTGACGCTGGGGCGTCGCCAGGGGCTGGGGTCGTGTCGCTCTCCTCCGTCGCACGCGGTGGCGGGGCGAGACCCGAAACGAGCCTATGCTCCAGATAATGTCTATTAAAGGGCATAAGGTGCAGCGCGCGGGAGCGACGAGTGCGCGTGAGGAGGACGCCGAGGCGTTCTGTGCGCAGCAACGCCCTGGCGCCGGCGTGCGAAGGCCCCGCCCGGCGCATCATGAAGCACTGATTCATGGTTGTCATATAAGGCTCGGCTAATACACCATGGTGAATAGCGCCTGAACGGCTGCAGCCAGGGTCAGAATTGTGGGTTTGCCTGGACTGCGCTTTGCGCGCAAGGACGGTAGGTAGTACCGATTTGATAAAATATGCATATTGCGTTCCAAAGTTCAATGATGGCTTCTGCGGGCTTGCATGGGCATGTCCTTCTTGTCTGTCCTTGGGGATCGCCCAGTACCGTAGTCGCGTTTCACGCAGGGCTCATATACTTCTACTTGCGACATGACCTAACACGCTGCGCTGAAGCAACATATTAGGCTTGGTGCATAGTGTAGTTCCACAGCACCATCAAAGGCGAGAGGGCCGCCTTGTGCGGCCCGCGACCTCGCCATGGCATCAAGGCAACAACTCAGAAAGCTACTGGTGAAGCTTGCGGGACAAGCTGATGCGCAGGCGTGCCAAGCAGTGTCCAACAGCAGGCCAGGCCTGCCGTTCCGGAGCTTGTCCCTTGGGTCCCGGCTGCTATCCAGTAATGCAGCTCAAGCTAGCGTATCACATGGGGTATCTGCGGCGGCTAGCACAGAGGCTGGCAGCTCCCTCCGAAAGCTGATTCATGACTACAAGCAGCTCAGCAAGTTCAAGCTCAGCTCTCTCGTGGTCTTGACGGCCAGTGCCGGCTTTGCTGCAGCGAGCGGGGACGCCATCGACTATGAGAAGTTGGCGTGGACGTGCTTGGGCACGATGGGCGCAGCGGCATGCGCCAACACCCTCAACCAGATATACGAGGTGGCGAACGACCGCATGATGTCGCGGACCCGCAACAGGCCGCTGCCAGCTGGCCGCATGGGCCGGCTGCACGCGGCAGTGTTTGCAGCTGTGTGTGGAGCCGCCGGGCTGTGGGTGCTGCACGAGAAGGTGAGGCCTGCTGGATGGTGGCAACGTGGCTTGCCGCTGGCCATGAGCCCCCCTGTGCCCGCAACACACCCCGGCAACACAGCCTGGATGCAGGGCCGCGTCGATAACCGCAACCCTCCCACCCCGACGTCGCTTCGCGTGCCGCGCCCAGTTTTTGTTCCCTGCCTTGCACGGGCACCCCGCCTCCCACGCTAGCCCTGCCCCCACACCGCCACGCCCTCCCCCGTGCTAACCCAAGCCTCCCACCCTGTACTTTCCCCTTCCCCAGACCAACAACCTCACCACGGCCCTGGGCGCCGCCAACATCCTCCTCTACGCCGCCATATACACCCCCCTCAAGCAGCTCACGGTGGCCAACACCTGGGTGGGGGCGGTGGTGGGCGCCATCCCGCCCCTCATGGGCTGGGCCGCCGCCTCCGGCTCCCTGGACGCAGGCGCAGCCGTGCTCGCAGCAGCGCTGTTCTTCTGGCAGATGCCGCACTTCCTGGCGCTCGCGTGGCTCTGCAAGGCCGACTACGCGGCCGGCGGCTTCAAGATGCTGTCCATGTTCGACGCGACCGGCCGGCGAACCGCGCTGGCGGCGCTCCGGCACAGCGTCTACATCGCGCCGATCGGGTTGTTAGCGGTCCTCGCGGGCTTCGCTTCCGAGCCGTTCGCGTACGAGGGCGCCGCGCTCGCGGGCTACCTCGTGTACGGCAGCGCGAAGTTCGCGATCGCGCCGTCGCAGGCGAGCGCACGGAAGCTGTTCCGCGGCAGCCTGCTGTACCTGCCGCTGCTGCTGCTGGGCCTGGCGGTGCACCGTGTGCCTAACACACACAGCGTGGACGCGGAGCAGCTGGCGGCCCGGGCGCTGGACGCGGTGCCGGGTGTGGTGCGGAGGGAGCTGGGCAGGGCGTGTGCGGCGGTGGAGGGGGCGGCGGCGTCGGTGGGGGAGCTGTTTGTGGAGAACAACATCAAGTGCCCGTCAAAGGCGTACGGCGACTCGGAGGAGCTGCACGTGGGGCAGGGACAGGGGGCTGAGGCGGCCAAGCAGCAGCAGCAGCAGATCCAGCAGCAGCAGGAGCTGGCGGTCTTGGAGAAACAGAAGCAGCAGCAGCAGAAATGAGGTGGTACAGGGGAGTGCGAGCTGTAGCGAGGATGGCGGTGGGAGCGGGGCAAGCGGGTGGGAGATGCGCCGGGGGGGGCGCAGCTGCAGCTGACCGACGGCGTGGGAGGGCCCCTGTTAGCGGCTTCACAACCTGATCAGACCAGGCCTGTTAAGGGCTTCTAGTACATGCTGCACTGTTGTTTGGGCTCTTGGGTTTGGGAAAGGGCTGCATTGAGGGCCCACCAGGGGGGCTGGGACTGGCCTTGCTTGGCGTGGTGGTGAGGAGGGAGTTCCTGCACCGGGTGGACGGGATACCGGCCGAGAGCACCTCATTTGGTGCTGGGGCTGGGGCTGGGTGGTAGTTTCAGACGACTGTGGGTCCATGGACCTGCCACGGTGCGTTGTGCTGCTGTGTATGCGCGTGGGGTAAGGGAGGGCGTGTAAATGATTTGGGCACCCTTCTGAAGAGCACCTCCTGGGGCATGGGTCCGTGGGCTATGGGTCCGTACGGGCCGGAAGTGAATTAATGCCATCCACGTGCAGTTCGCTGCTGCACACTGTCCATGTCTTGATGTCTTTTTGGTGATTCGGAAGGAAGCTGTTCCGGACGGGGCATTGCGAGCATTCTGGTGGCAGCAGCGGACTGGCGGATACCCCGAGAGGTGCGAGGGACGTGGGCTCACAGAAAGCGTGTCGTGCGCCTGGTGCGTAGCGTGACGGTGAGGAACGGTTGGCGGGGCTCGCACGAACGTCAGGGAGGTCGGGTGTGGGTTTTACGCAGGTTACGCGGCTTACGCAGGTTGCACGCGGGGGTGGACTTTGCGTGCCCGGAGGGCCAGCAGTTCCGTGTCTTGAGTCGGACTAAAAAGGTCCTTGTTTGGGTACCTGGGGTTACCGGTACGCGCACCTCCTGCGGCGCAGCGGGTCAGTGACCTTCAGCCATACAGCAGCGACCGGTGTCTCTGTGCAGGCGCTGTGTTGCATGCAGTGCAGCAGTCTGGTTGGCTGTGGTCTTGCACGGGCTTGCAACGGCCGCGGGTGCCTCTGCAACTGTGCTGTCAAATGGAGGTGCGCTGTGTGTTTGTTGTACGGCAAGTACGACCAGAGGAGGCCTGTAACTAAGCGTGTTACATGTCTGAGCTGCATGCAGCACCTTTTGAGTAAGGCTGTTTCGACAATGCCCCGTAGGACACTGCCCATGTGACGGTGTGCAGCGGCAAGATACAATTCATTACACCTGGCAACACCCAGGCCGACGCCGTAACGGCTGCTGTGTGTGTCCAGTCACGTGTTATGGTACCGCACCAGCCAACCGAACGTGCAGCTTGATTACGTGGTGCACCAAAAAACACACGCGGATAAACGCTGCGTTGCGCATTATAAATCACAGATCCAAGCCACGTCAAGGAAAGGTTTGTATGCCGCGGCCACACGGCATGTTGACGGGGGCAGGCCTGCGACAGCTGCAGCATGTGTGTAACGCAACCCAGAGGCAAAAATGTTAGCGCACGTTGCAGGAATACAATTGCTGCAACCTGTTTCGAGCTCTTGAGTTCACGAGGCAGTATACCATCTCACCCCCGCCTTATTGAGCCGCAAAACATGCCCTTCCGGTAGTTTGCTTCGAAGACGTGGCCAGTAGAATCAACGTCCACACCCCGCATTTCGCTAGCGTTGGCCTCTCACCAACTGACGACAGTACTTTCTCCATCCACTGCCTGACGGCAGGGCTTGCATGTATCGGCAAGCTGCTGCGCGCTAATGAATATTGCAGTACGACAAAGCACCCTTTGCCACATATGTACCGAGGACTGCCATCCGTCGTGTAACCTTATTGTTTCCCCCCCTCTCCTCACAAGGGGTCTTCCACAATGAATTCCGCTATCTCCCTTTCTCTCCTGCGCCGAACATCCCAACCAACATTATTACTTGCATTACGCAAGCGCAGCGCCTGCATCAGTCACCCCGCCCACGGGCCCACGGGCCGTCCCATAGTAGTCCTCCGCCGCAGCCTCCAGCCTAGGCACACTGCCCTTCGCAGGGCTCCCAGCCTTGGGCCTATAGCTCACCGCATCCAGAGCCGGATCCGCCTCCTTGCTCCCCGCATCCCCGCCAATGTACGACTGCCAGCCCGCCAGCCCGCCGTCGTACCCCACCGCACCGCCCGCCGCCACGCGGCGGTCAACGTACCGCCCGGCTGACGTACCCTGCTTGTACGAATAGATGTTGCTTGCGAATTTGAGGTCGGCGGTTGACGCGATGGCGGAGTAGACTGGCAGGGCGTTGGGGTCGACGATGGCCCCGCCCGCGCACTCGGCCACTGTGCACGAGGCGTCCAGGCACAGGCAGCCGCTGTCCAGCACCTCCATGGCGGAGGAGGGGATCTTGGCGATGTCGTACAGCTCAGACAGGTAGGCATCCCACTTGGTGGTGGCCTCGCCTGTGTGTGGGGTGAATGCGGGCGGATGGAAGAGAGAGTGAGTTGGGGTGAGGTCGGGGTAAGGTTGGGGCGTGGAAGAGCGGATTGAAGTCGTATTAGCCCAGGGGCGGCGAATGGCATGATGGGCGGCTTTGAATGCGGCGCTGGTACTGTTCATACTCGTGCTGCAGGGCTGTGGCTTCTGCAAATATTCGTACCCGGGGTACCTGCAGGGACCCGGCTCACCTGAGAAGTACCAGGCACCGCCGTTGTCCGCAAAGATGCCGCCGTACTTTTGCAGCGCCACGCAGAAGATCCTCGCCGCGCGCGCCAGCTTCGTACAGTCGTACGTGGCGCTCAGCCGTACACGCATGCCCATGTACGGCGCGTCGGGGCCCTGGTAGCCGGTGGGCGCGAAGTGCGTCGCGGGCGGGGCGTAGGCCCTCCTGGAGTTGGGCCCTGTGAAGCGAATGGCGTGGTCGATGAAGCCCTTGGCAATGACCTCGTCCCACTTGACCAGCCCGGGCAGCACGGCCAGCCCGGCTGCGTCGGCGGAGGTCCAGCCCAGGGGCCGGCCCAGGGCGTTGCGCGACAGGTTGAAGCGCGCCACGATGTCCGCCTGCCACGTGCCGCCGGTCACGGCGGGCGGCATGCTGCGTACGGCAGGGAGGGTAGGCGGGCGGGGTCGATGTTTCGCATATGACTCACCACACGTGTGTGCGTGCAAGTCGTGGCTATTGTTGCTAGCTGCTGGCTCTGACGGTCCACAGGCGCTCAACGTGGTAATACACTTACACGACAGGCACAGTACAACAGGCAGTTGGGTTATATTCGGTATACATGGTGACATAGGCGCCCACCTCCTCCACGTCTCGTACAGCAGGCACGTGGCGTTGTCCACCACCAGCACGTGGCGGTCCCCGGGGCAGCGCGCGTTGGGGCAGTTGGGGTAGGCGCCCTCCACCGGCGCGTTGGGCGGGAAGGGGAAGGCGTTGGGGCTGAGGTCGGACTCGGAGGGGTAGCCGGAGGGGCCGATGGTGATCTGCGGGGCGGCAAGCGAGAGGGGTTAGTCGAGTCACCACATATGGTATAACACTGTGTCCGGCCCGCTTTGTATCACAGCATCATGGCATGGTTGTGGTGTCGTAGGTGGTGTTGGATTGGTCAACGAAAGCAGGTCAAGGGTTACAGGAGGCGTTGGCAGTGCGTGAGAGCAGAGGCCTCACCGGCACCATGGGCGTGCCCTTGCTCGAGTCCACCGTGATGTACGGGATGCCGTACAGCACCCTCTGGCCGTCGACCGTGATGCCGCCGCCGAAGTCGGCGTGCAGGTTGCCGCGGCCGATGTTGCCCTTGATGGCATCGCTGTTGGGGTGCAGGGGCAGGCCGCTCACGTCCATGCGCCAGGCGTGGTCGGCTGGGAACAGAGGGCAGGAGCCGTCGGGGTTGCGGCCCTGCTCGCCGGGGGCGTTTACAAAGGCGTTCGCAAAGGACAGGCCCGCGAGCTGCCTGCGCTTGGGGCTGTCCAGCAGCTGCTGGTGTGTATTAGCGGTGTCGGAGGTGGCGGTGGTGGTGTGGGCGGCGCGGAGCTGCCGGCGGTGGTGGTGGTGGTGGGCGAGGTGGCGGGCGGGGCAGGTGGCGGCGGGCAGGGTGAGGTTGAGCCGCTTGTTGGGCATGGAGGCCTGCATGATGCGAGCCTCGACCAGCAGGCTGCTGGCGGTGGGGGCCAGGGTCACGATGTTGTTCCTGGGGCGTGGTTCAAGGGGCGGGGCAGGGAGGGGCGGTTAGGAAACGTCTTGTGAGGGATTGAACAAGGTGCGTGAGGCTTGCACCACTGAAGGGCAGGATGCGGCGTGTCGCTTGTGTGGGGGTGCACGCAGTTGGCATGGCATGGTGTGGCCCTGCGAGCTGTCAACATGGTACACAATGCTGTGCGCTGATGACCTCACTTGAAGGTGATGTTGACGTTTGGCGCCGCCACCTCCTGCGAGGGGCCCAGCTGCTTGGGGGACACGTTGAGCAGCACGGCGGCCTGTGGGTGCATGGCATGATACGGGAGCGCAGGAACGTGTTAGATACCATGTTAAGCTAGGCGTTGTAATGTTACACGGCAAGGCAGGCGCAGGCAGCGGCTCCGGAAACCGCACCCCCTTCTCGTCCTCCCACAGCATCCTGCACGGAGCACGGTGAGTTGGTTACCCACCTGCATGGTGGCCGCCGCGCCCAGAAGCGTGTTGTGCACAACCACGGCGTCACGAACAGAGTAGAAGGCCACCGCCGCCCCCGCGCCGCCCTCCACCACGTTGTTGCGCACAACCGCGTTGACGCAGTCGTGCCAGCCGGCCCACGCGGGGGCCTGCTGCTGCTGCTGCTGCTGCTGCTGCAGCGCCCAGTCCACGTCCATGTAAGCCACCTCGGTGTTGTCGGAGCCGAGCAGGATGCCCCGGCCGCCGTAGTTCCTGCGGGTGACAGGTAGCCGTGCGATGTGTGAGGCGGGGAAGGGCGGTTTGAGACCTGGTGCGCTAGGATGCCCCAGCCCTCCTGCCTTGCCGGCCGTCCCTCATCCCTTCCTACCGTATCAAGCCTGACACTCATGCAACCAGCTTCCCACCAGCTCCCAGCAACCATGCGCCACGTCCCAAATGAGTACCGGTAAGGGTGCTCAGTCCCATACTACGCACCCAGGCGCCGTCTAGCTCCCCATGCAGCCCAGATCCCCTCGCACCCCACCTGATGAGGTTGCGCTCCACCACCACGTTACGCGCTCCGCCGCCCAGCCGCACGGCCGTCTCCCCGGGATGATGCTGCAGCGGCGCACCGCAATGTCGCTACCGCCGCGCACCTCCACGCCCGCCTGGCGCGGGGAGCTGATGGTGAGGCCCTCCATCGCCACGCCGCGCACAAAGGTGCTCAGCTTGATGCCGTGCAGGCCGCAGGACGTCAGCGACATGTCCTGAACAGAAGGAAAGCGAGGGGTGGGGCCGACAGTTTGCACGACCTCACAGGCTTACACTGCTGGACAGGGGCGGGGTGGTGCTGTCCCTCGTCGTGCGGTATCTGGCTGGTTGCTTGCTGAGTGCAATGTGCTACCTAATTATACCCTATGACGTGAACACGCACTGCGCCAGGCGCTCACCCGAATGACGGAGGGGCCGGGGGCTCCCTTGCCCGTGGCCTTGAGGTAGTAGCTCCAGTAGGCGCTGGTGGCTCCCACGCTGCCCTCGTTCAGGTGGATGCAGCTGCCGGCAGCGGTGCCGCCCATCACGATGTCGAAGCCGTACAGCTGTAGTGCCGCCGCGCCGCCGTACAGGCCCTCGCCCGTACGGATGCAGGGCGTGGCGCCGGTGGTGGTGCACACGACGGTGGCGCGCTTGGGCGCGTCGGCGGGGTGAGTGGTGATGGTGACGTTGGGGCGGTAGATGCCAAAGCCGCCGGTGTGGTTCTGGCCGCCGCGGAGCAGGATGCGGTCGCACTGCAGGTGTGGGGGAGGTGTGGGGATTGGGTGGGTGAAGCGGGCAAAACAAGTGCGTGGGTTGTGGACGGTACAGTGTGCTGTAAGCCTGGCTGGTGTCGGTGTTTGTAGGAGGTCCCGTGGTGGCTTAAGTAGACGGTCCTGGACGGCCGAAGCCGGCATATGTACCTACCTGGTTGATGTTGATCAGCGCCGCCTGGATGGTCTTGAAGGGCTGGTAGTTGGACTCATAGTTGAAAGCCTGAGAGAAGGGTCATCACGGTGTGCAAAACCGGCTTAAACCGACGTGCAGTTGTACACTGTGTAGTACAGTGACAGGATGCAGGCCCGCAGCGAGGGGGGGCCATGCGCGCGCTGCACATGCACGGAGCTGAGCTGCCGCATTGTTGCGCACACACACTGCACAGTCCCCATGACCATGTCAGTACCCCTCCCCTCCCCTCCCCACCTGGCTGTCCGTGCCAGCCACAGCATCCACCACCAGGTTACGGCACACGCGGGTGAGCCAGAAGTTGTACGGCCAGTTCTTGTCGTACACGGGTCCCAGGCCGACGCCGTTGAACACGGGCGCCGCCGCAAAGGCGGCGGGCACGGGCGGCATGGGCTTCACGGCACCAGCAGCCGTGGACTGTACGGCACCGGCGTCGTACGTCGTGCTGGGGGCACGTGGCCGGCCGTGGAAGTCGTCGGTGACCAGGGCGGGGGCGGCGGGGGGTGCGGTGGGGGCGCGGCCCTTGGCTGGGCTGCAGGCCAGGGGGGCGAAGGCGGCGTCGAGGCGGGGGTCGGCCTCGATGCTGTTAATGTCGCACTGGGCCTGCCATGGGAAGGGCACAGAGAAAGGAAGGACGTTGGTGCTCCTGGGGTAGACGAGCCACGCATGGCGTCGTGTCCGTTTGCCGTGTACAGCACGCAGCTCGCGCTGTGGCAATGCGATGGTACCCTTTCATGCACCCAGTGCCAGTCACAGGGGCTGAGGGCGTACGAGCACACGAGCACACTGGTACGATATACAGCAACGGCTGGCTGGATAGCTGGGACACAGCAGCTGCGCGTGGGCCCCTTACCTGTCCCAACGTGACGGTGCAGTGGCGGGCCCAGCCGGTCGCGTTGCCCACGAAGGCCCTGCCCACCCTCTCATCCTCAAGCATGGCGCCCTTGCCCCACGCAAACACGGGCAGGCCCAGGCCAGCTGCGTCGTAATACACATTGTGCGCCATGACCAGGGGGCTGTTGGGGTCCAGTCCGTCAGCGCGGATCTGCACCACGGGCCCGGCACGTGCCGTGGCCGACCGGACCAGCAGGTTGGCCCAGACGGTGACACCGTAGCAGCGCGACAATACGGCACCGGAGGGCGTGTAGGCATGTGTATAAGCGTTGATGAGGATGCAGGACTGCGCGTCCTGCTGCGCGTGCCAGATGGTGTTGTGTGCGACGACTGCGCCGCGGGCGGCCCACAGGTTGATGCCCGCCTGCGAGACGCTGGCAATGATATTGTTGCGTGCCGTACAGTTGATGGATTCGTACAGCGCGGGGTTGTTGATCGGGTCCATGTACTCGTAGTCGGTCGCGAAGCCCATGTTGAAGCCGAAGCGCGTGCGAGCGACGAAGTTGCGCTCGAGGACGGCGCGGGCCGTGCCGCCGGCGAGGTGTACGGCAGCGGCGGGGATGTCGTGGAAATAGCAATCGCGTACGGCGACGTCGTACGCTTGTACGGCCTCGATGCCGTGGCCGGCGGTACGCAGGCGCGCGCCGGTCTCGTAGATCTCGCAGCTGGAGAAGGTGTTGTTTGTGGCCTTCATGACCAGCTTGACGCCGCTGCTACCGGTGTGGTGGATGCTGGGGGCAGAACATGGTGCGGCGCACACCGTATCAGCAAAGGCACATAGCGCACGCCGCAATATACCCAACGATCCCATTCATGCACTTCTATGGTTCAGTCGAGTCAACCATCATAGCTTGCGCGTTCGTGTGGAGTGTTTGCGACCCGGCAAGTCCGTGTTGCAACGCCACGCAACCTTTGCCACGTGCCCCTCCTTGCTCACCGCACGTTCTGCACCAGCCAGTGCCGCGGTCCCGCCCCCAGCGCCACGCGGTCCGCCATGGCCCCGTAGTTCTCCCAGCTGGTGAAGAACATGATGCCGTAGTAGAAGCCGCCCTTGATCTCCAGGTTCCGGAGCACGCCGTAGTCGGCGCCGGGGCGGCTGCGGGCAAAACGGACAGTGGCAGATGAGGCAGGGTGGTAACCAGGGGCGCGGTGAGAGTCCATGGGAACAGGTAGCAGGGCAAGCGTCCGATGGGACGTTTGTTTGAAATTGAGTGTGGCCTAGAGGACCACGGCGAAGAAGGGAAGGACGTAAGCAAGGCTGTTGGCGTGGCAAAAGCGGGGGAGCGCTTTCCACGAGCAGCCAGTGAGGGCATGCTATCGGTACTGTGCGGCTGCGTTGTACGCACATGGTGATGACGTTGACGGCGTTCTGCGGGTCGTCCATGGGCAGCGAGATGACGGCCCAGTGGCCGGGCGCGGACTGCATCGTGATGCGGGGCCGCTGGATGTTGAGGGCGCCTGCGGGCACGGAGAAGCACGGCAGCACGTGGCGGGCGGGGCCCGGTGAAACATGGGCATACGGTTGAGCAAGGCCAAGCTAGCTGGACCACAACATCTTGGGGGAGGCCTGTCCTCACTGGCCATGCAGCCTTCAAGAACGCAAGGGATGAGACAACCAGGTAACATGCGGGGAGCCGGGGACCTGCTGGGGCAACGTGAGCTGGCCGCCCACCTGGGTACACGCCAGTGGTAAGGTAGATGAGGTCGCCGGGCCAGGCCTCGAACAGCGCCTTGGCGGGCGAGGCGAAGGGCGAGTCCACGTGGCCGCTGTTGGCCTCGTCGTTGCCGCCAGGGGAGACCCACCACACGCGGGGCACGGCGCCCAGCTGCGCGGGGTAGGTCAGGGGCGGCGGCGGCGGCGTGCCTGGCGCGGTGTAGGTGACGGTCAGCGCGGGGCGGCGGAGCGCAGGGGAGTCCTTGACCCACTGGCTGGTCACGAAGGACACGCTGCCGTTGATGGCCCTGCGTTATGTGAAGACATCCCTCGTTAGGTGGCGGTAGCATTAGGTGCATGTGGGATGGTGTCGCATCATCCACAAGACGAGCCGGGGTCGTACACAGCGCCACGTTCGAACGCAAATGATCAGTGCAACGTGCACGTGTGGGCCCAAGGGTGGACAAAGCGCCGCACCTGAACAGCATGCCGTAGTTGTTGGCGTTACCGGTGGCCCACGTGGCAACCACGGCCGGGTCCAGCGCCATGGTCTGCGACACGTAGCCGTAGTTGCCGTTGCCGGGCACCACCAGGCGCACCACCGAGGAGGGGCTGCAGTCGGCCCAGCCGCCGGGCTCCGTCCAGTTGAGGCTCTTGCCGGAGGGGACGTCGTACATGGAAAAGGCCCAGCCCGTGGACTTGTACCTGCACTCACAGGTATTAAGGCATCATAACAGATTAGCTTCCGTGCAGGTTGCTTTGTGGCACGGTTAGCATGCCTCGCGCTCAGCCCTTCACCTTGAGACAGCACGTGCGAATGCACGACGTGCGCTCGTCCGTGCACCCCGGTAATGACAAGCTGAAGATGCAGTCGAAAGAACGATGGATGGTGCGGTGTGCAATGCGCACCTGGGCCCGTTGAGCAGGGGGCTCCAGGGTCGGGTCATGAAGCAGCCCTCCACCAGCACCGGGCCGCCCCAGTTGATGAAGGTGACGGTCAGCTGCGCCGATTGCACCACGGAGCCGGCGGGCACGTAGCGCTGCAGGTTGCCGAAGCGCAGCAGCGTGCGGAAGCGCTCCGTGGGCTTGGCGTCCGACATGGTGAAGGTGAAGTCAGAGTCCGGGGTGGAGCCCCAAAAGTACTGCGGTGGGAAATGGGAGAACGAGGTCGGGGTTGTATGAATCGGCAAAGTTTTGGTAATGATGACGGCTCGTGCGGCTGCAATGGGGTGGAAGCGGGGAAGGAGCGGGGAGCGTTCTTGTGACAGAGTGGGAGGGGCGCATGACTCATGCACGTGGCAGCACCGCCAGGCGACCGTAAGAAGTGCTCAGGTGCCCAAGGGCAGCAGATCGGTGCTCTCTTCTGTGCCCAGTGGACGGGCCTGCCGTCAGGTAGCAAGGAGTTGCAGCAGGGCCAGGGTGTAAGCCTGGAAAGTCAGACCGCATCGTGCCCTCGGGATACGTGCCCAACAGCTTCCCAGTTGCCAACCCCCGACGGCCACCGCCTACCGTCATTCCGTTGTAATAGTTCCACGAGTCCGAGTACTGAGATGTGATACTTGTATCATGAGTGCTGTTGTAAAGGTCGGCGGGGCTCCCGTCCGTCGGCGCAGGATTGCTGCCGGTGCGCAGGGTGACAGTCTTCTGCGCGGACGCAAAATGGCTGCCCGCCAGGCCGAGCAATACTAGTAAGGCTAAAGACGCCATCGTGCTTCACTGATTGCACATGTGTAGGTGGTGATTAGGTAAGGTAGGGAGGCAAAGAGCGCTGACGCAGCGAGATGCCGGGTACCTCGAAGGGAGGTAGGATCGCCTTTTGCAGGTAACGATTATCGATATAGTGCAGACGACGCAAACAAGCAGTGCTATATTGTATGATCAGTGCCAGTCATACCCTTTCCTTGGGTACAGCTCGCATGGGTCCGGCGGGCCTCCTGTGAAGTTCAGCCACCCTTCCATGTTGCAACTGCCCCTAAGAACCAACGCAGCGTTGTGCATCCACAACGCCTAAAAACAAATTGGTATCTACGTACTCGTATGAGTACTGCAAGGCAGGGTGTTTGTGATGTCCTGCTTCTCGCGCGCTCCGGTCTCGTCCAATCTCGTCCGCCTACCTGCCTCCCACCTGCAACCCTCCTCGTGCCCAGGGAGCTGTCGCTGAGACTCGATGATTCTGATGTTGATAATCCGTACCCCGATGCTTGACTGGGCGGCGTGGAATCGCTTCGTGTCCCGGCGTGCAGGCAGGGCGTTAGGCACTGTGTTCACAGCACGTGCGTCCTGTTCGGTGATGTCGAGTTTCAGGTCCGCCCCGCCCTGGGGGCCAGGGAGCGTGCTCCACAAGCCATGAGAGGACGTACCGTATCATTTTTGTCAGCAGCAAACGAAAAGGCAGTTGTTTCAGCACAGCAACACCAACACAGCCTGGCAGGTGGCCCCCATGTGAGTATGGGAAGGCAACGGGGCGGCGCAAACTGTGGTGCATGTTGATGCATGCATGCAAGCGCCCATGCCGGTGCTTCCGAATATATTACACATCTTGATGCCTGCCAGCAGAAATGCCAGACGGAATCCGTCAGGACAAGGCCACATGCATGTACCAGTTACAGTTACAGTTACAGACCCCAATGGGGTACGTCCGGAGAGCCAGGGGGGCCATAAGGACGAGTAGTGCGATATAATAACTAGTGTGCGGGAGGACGGGGCTTATTCGCCACTACCCACACGCTCCACAGCTTGTCGGGCACGCCGTACGCTTAATACAGCGCCGGCAGCAGGGCAGTAACTCACACAGGAGCCTGCATGACCACAGCAGCTGCCATACATAGCACATAGTAGGACACACGAATACAATCACACGCCAATGTCACGCTGCAGTCCTGCAGGCAATGGACTGGTCGAGCACTGGCGCATGAAAACAAAGCGTCATAGACAGCGTGTTGTGCCCACAGCCCATCACGCCCTGCCATATGCAACGCCACAGCTACTGTCAGTTGCCCAACCCAGAATCGGTTACCAGCGTGCAGCATGGTCCGTAACACCCCGGCGGCAAGAGAAGAAGCGCAATTCCCGCCCCGTAATGTCGTTAGCCACAATTTATATCAACTGCAGCTACGTCACCTACCCTACGCAATAAGAAGTTTGTCCTCCTGCACGCAAGCCACCCTACCACCCCACAACATGCGCATGCCTAGACCAGGCAAGACACCATGCCTCGAACAATATCAGCAGTCAGTCCCTGCTTGTCATAACTGCTTCCCTAGCCTGTCACCTAGCCCACACAAGTCAATTCTCATCCAACCATCCCGGTTACCCCAAGGGTGCCATGCTAGCGCACAACAGCAGGCCAACTGTGCTGAGTCACCAATCCCTACCTACGGCAGCTACCTAAGATAAGTGCAAATCAAGCAGTGTGGTAAGCTCCAGTGCCCTTCGTGTCCACACAGTTCTCCATGGCATGCCCACAAGGTCGACAGAAGCGCAGGGCCAACGGCGCTTCGGCTTGCCCCCAACCTAATGGCCCCCCTCTGCTACTAACAAGTTCGCCGCTCTGCGGCTATCCCATCCCCCTTGCGCCCTGCCAAATTTCCTCAAAAAGTGCGTGTTTACCCGTCTGTTTACCTACCTCGAAACACCTCTTTGCCGGGTGCTCCTGTTGGGTGCTCAGCACACGGTCCCACTGCACTGCTTGCTCAGCAGGGCCCAGCGTGAGGGACTAGCTAAAATCTGAGCCGGCACTCATCATATACCCAGCAAACCGCTGGGTAACACAGCCATAAGCCGCCGTGCCAGGGCCAAGGATCAGGCCGCTACAGGCAACGCAGATGCCGGGGCCGGGCCTCAGTCCATACCGTACGACAACAGCGGGTCCCGGGGTAACCTGTGTTGACCCCCACATCGGCGCCGCCGATGCCACAACTTCCGCGCCGACACCTGTCTCATGCTACTGTCACCTCTGGCACTGCACCTCTACACCACGTAGGATCCGGGTCCCGGCGTGAGCACCTTTAGCTGCTTGCCGTTGCCGGACTTGACCTCGGAGAAGCGGTCACCGCTGCCGAACTTCCAGCCGCCGGAGGAGCGCACCTTGGAGCTCTGAGGTGGGGGCAGTGGGGGCATGGCAGCGAGTGAGTGAGTGCGTCGCAGCACGCCTGCCAAGCAGGCGTATGGGCTTGCTAGGGAGTACGGGCAAGTATGCGTACCGGTGCGCACGAGGCGCACGGCCGAGAGGCTTCCCTACGGCACTTATGTAGGTGCAGCAGCGCTCCCTTGGTCCGGTGCGTGTGGCGACCCAGCAAGCACGCTGACACACCCGGCACTGTGCCGCAGGTACGACAGCCCTTCGGTGAGTGGCGCACCGCAAGACCAGCGGGCAACGGCGTGACCGCCAACCTCGCTGCCTACCGCCACGCCTACTGGCTCCCGGATCCACACCTCGCCGCCCTGCAGCTACCCCCACCCACCGCTGTGACGCTGGGGTTGTACACCTGCGGCCCCGGCGAGTGCTTGCCGATGGCCTCCCGCTCGTGGCCCTTGCTGAGGAACACGCGCCGCGAGCCGTCGCGGTCGGCGGTGCCCAGCCGCGCGCGCGGCGCGGTGGGCTTGTGCGACAGGGACTGCTGGAACAGGGAGGACGGCGCGTTGTAGGTGCCGGGGCCGGGGTCCTCCACGCGCGTGGGCTTGAGGCCAGGCAGCCCCACGGCCATGTCTGTGCGGCGGGCCGTGCCGTGGAAGGAGTAGGAGGGCGCGTCGCCGATCCAGCCAGCGGCCAGCCTAGGGAGCGGGATGGAGCGACAGGTGGGGCGTGAGGTGATGCAAGGGGCGGCGTACGTCAGGCATGGTCCTCTTTGTCTGCTGGTCGCCGCTGACGTCGCGCTCCGCAGGTCCTATTGTGTTCCGGCTCATTTGCTTTGCCGCTCGGCAGTTTATCCCCATCCCCCAGCACCAGCCTCACTTGTAAGACCCCGGCGACGGCGTTGCGAAGTCGTCCTTGAACTGCCCGAAGCGCTGCTCCGTGCCCACACGCGGCTGCGGCGCCGTGGGGTTGGCGGACAGCGGCTGCCTGCCCACGCTGTCCACCGGCACGGCGTAGGCCCCGGGGCCGGGGTTGCCGTAGCGGGCCGCCGTGGAGGGCCCCTCGCCCGCGCCCGCCTGGCCCAGCCGCGACTCTCCGGCTTCATGGTCGAACCTGTAGCGGCTGCCAAACTGTGTGGTGGGAGGGAGAGGCGTTTTGGGGGTGGGGTGGGAGGGAGGAGGCAGTGGGGGTGAAAGGGGATGTGGGTTGCTGGGCGAGGGGTGTGCAGGGCGGGGGAGCAGGAAGAGTAGGGAAGGGCAGAGGAGTGTGGAGCAACGGCAATGATGATACGGCAAGGGCATTGTATAAATGATGCTATTCCGTTGACCTCAAGGTACGCGTGTGTGCTGCAACACTAAAGCAGGCATCGGTCGATGCCCGCAACCCCGTCCGAGCCCAACGGAGGACTGGTAACCAGAACGGCAGCGTGACTGTGCCCTTCCGCCCAGAGGCGTGTCATGGCACTGTGCAACACAACAACACCCGGCTTCCCGTGGAGTTGGCCCCCATGCACTTTGCAACACACGTACTCTGTGGCTTGGAGCGGAGCGAGCCCTCGAGTCTGGCTGTTCACCAAACGCAGAGCGCAGGCCGAGTTCAGTCGGTCCTTTACTGGTCCCACCCAGCAGCTTCAGTACAAACTGCCCTCCAGCGAGCTTATCGGTGCGGCCCGCAGTGCCGATCTTGGTCCGTGGTTCGGTTGGCTTGGTTGACAGGGGCTGGGACAGAGGCGGCATGGCATGGCACGCTGATGTCAAGGGCAAAAGAACACTTGACGCGTGCAAAAGTGGAAAGGGAGGGTTGGCCACCAGGACCTTTTGCAGGCAAACTGTTGCAGTGCTAGGTATCGCATAGAAGCAGACGGCGCGTCGCTGTATGCATGCGGGAGGTATCTACGTGCAGGAACGGACCGGGCAGCCAGGTGCATGTATATGCAACATCTCTGAAAGAGCTGTTATCTCCTACCTGCTGCCCAAACGTTGACACAGTGCCTGCCACCTCCACGGGCATCTTTGTCCTCGCAAAGCCGCAAGCCACCAGGCAGGCTATACAACTGCTTCAAGCCACGAGGTAGCACAGTATCAACACGACTCAGTGGCAATTGCCCCAATGAAGGGGCAGTCCAGCTTTTCGTGGGGATTACTGTAGTCTTTGGACTTAGCTATTTAGTAGGCCCTATGCAATGGTGGACATCAAGCTTTATTCCTAAGTCGCACTGCATTGTTGGGAGGGCCGAGGGAGCACGAAACTTACCTCCTCCGCAAAACCGTACAACTTCGACCGTGAAGTTTGTCACGCTGGGCGAGAGACTGTAACTTTGTCCGTTTGACTCCATTATCCTATCTATAAAGTCACCTGCACAGTGCACTGATCGCGCACTGGACTATATGCTGCGTCTTGGTCCCTTGGGCAGGAGTCCCCTGCTCGCTGCTAACACTCGCACCTTGAGTTGCCACGTGGTCGCCATCTGCCGTTCCCCTTGGCAACAGCACTGCATTCCTGACATAGGCTATCGCCTGTAGCATTTACGAACACCCAGCTTATGCTAGCACGTTCCGGCTGAGACAGGGATGAGGCAGGGGTGAGTCACTGAGCCAGAAGGGCCGCAGCCACACCCCTCCACGCCTCCAGTCCTACACGCCTTGCGTCCTGTTCAGAGAAACGTCCATTACACCACATATTGTAGCAACGAACACGATTGCTGGTCAACTCCTCAGAAGCAACACAACCTGCGTAGCGCATCCGATTCGCCCGTGCCCCTGACCACCTGTAGTGCGGGTCATGCACCGTTGCGCACAACTGCACGTCCGTCCCAGGGGAGTTCCCCTGGCCCGTCCAGCTCTCGTGGTATGGGCGGCAGCAATGAGGTTGCTGTGCATTGCCATGATCGACCCATGCACACAGCCTGGTCAACCTAACACCCGTGGCAACTTACTTCCATCCGCGCTTTGCACTACCTACCGTATGCCCATCCTGTTCCGCCATCAACAGACCCCATCACAGAATGAGCATATTTTTGCCATGCAGTGCAGCCGTTCGCTTGTTGCTAGACGGGGCGTCTAACAACAACGACAGCATTAACCCCAACGTTGAGGCTGTGCGCCATCCCGTTGCAGCCAACCACCTAAAGACCTCATGGGGTAACCAAGGATGCCATGCCCTAAAACGAGTGAAACCGTAAACCACACACTCCACAGATGAAAGAATGCCGGCTACATGTTTACGCTTTTACGATTCCGTAGTTAGCTACCATGGCACGGCCGTATGCGTTAAGGGTTGAGGTTCCAGACGTTGTGCGAGTGGAAGGGAGGGCCTTGGTGCATGCAAGAACCCGATGCAGCTTCCCAACAGAATCTTGTGTCGTGCATTGGAATGCAAACATCAGCGTCCGCAGTATAACATCTTAAGCCAACCTATCGACACTGTTGCGCTCAGGGGCTACCATACCACAACAGGTGCGTAACACAGAACGCCCCGCAGCGTCGTATGAGGTACCAACCCACATGCCAACCATGCTTTCGCATGCACCCTACCTGACCATTCTATCCTACCCGCAAGACTTCCACGTCCGCCCTGCATACCGCCTCTGCATGCCCCCATGATGACCATAGCTCCCCACTCGTGTCCCCACCCGGTCAGTCCCCAACCCGTATGCCCAACGCCCCAACCTGGACTGCGTGTACTTCCTTACACACACGCCAATGCCCAGCCTCAAGGTCGCACGCCGCTACCTCGCCATTCCCAGCGCCTCTCTGCTGCGTCCTCGGGCCCCACAGCGTCCATTCCGCCAGCTCTCTGCCCCTGGGGCAGCAGGCACAATGCCCCTTGTCCCACGGAGCTTACGGCGACGGTCTATCACTCCCTTGTCGCCCGCAGCATGTAGTCCCCACCCCAAAGCGCGCAGCGCCCCATCCACGTCCTCCTGCTGGTGGACCACGCGCTAAGGAAATGGAGAGTAGGGCCGGTAGCCCCTAGCATGCGTAGCACGCCACAACCACTCCCCAAAACGCAGCGCCTCAAGCTCCTCCATTATGCCCTCGACCACACCCACCACGTGCTGCATGCAAGCTAAGCCATGGCTGTCAACCGCCTGGCCTTCCAACAGCCCCGATCCCTCACCCCTTGGACCTCAGCGCCTCCAGCTCCTCCTTGATGGCCGTCAGCGTGTCCACCACCTGGTCCATGGAGGGCCGCGCGTCCTTGGACGCGTGGAAGCAGTCGCGCGTGAGGCGGGCAAAGCGGGGCGGCACCTCGGGTGCGAACTCCAGCTCGCCGGTGTTGAGGGAGGGGTAGGTGCGCAGCCGGGCGCCCAGGCGCCAGGGCGGGCGCTGGCCGTGCGCGAACTCCCACATGATGATGCCCAGGCTGAAGGTGCTGCGGGACGAGGGAAGGAGGGGTGACGCAACGGTCGAACAGGTTAGGTAGGCAAAGGTGCAGCCAGGCAAGGAGTAGATGAGCACTGGTGGCCATCGTGGGTGTTACATAAGCGGTATGCAGTCAAGGGATGAGCATGAGCAGCTTGGACAAGTGTTTGGTGGGGTATGAGTACAGCCGCGTCCATCTCTTTGTGCTGCATGGGCAAGGGCACCGCTTCCAGGCTTCTGTTACTTACTCCGCGGCTTTGCCCACTTTGCCCGACAGCACCACCTCCTGCACGGCGCAAGGAGGTGGACGTCGTCAGTAAATGAGAAACAAGCATGGAGCGTGGGGTAATGGACGGCTCGCTGCATGGCTTGCAGTCCATTGGTACAGAGCGTAGGGGCCCGAGTCCCGCTTACCGGTGCGACGTAGTACGGGCTGCCCTGGAAGAGGTTGGACAGGTGTGACTCGCCCTCCTGCACATGATGGAGAGGGATTGACGCCGTTGACATGCTAGATGCTACACCACCTGTCACGCCTACTCGCAGGTGCAACGTCCATTGACACCTGATGCAAGCTTTTCTCACGTCTTACCCGCTCCCTTGCCTTCCTGACCGCTTACCTGCATGCGCACGCTCAGCCCGAAGTCCGCCACCTTGAGCACGTAGCCCAGCCGTGTGCCAGGGGCACGAGACACCAGCACGTTCTGCGCAGCAGCATGTGGGAAGGAATGCGGTCAGCGACCAGGCCAACCAGCGGTACCTACTGATGCCCTCTGCTGCCAGGAGCGCCGCCGCGTTCAAGCTATCCAGCCAGTGCACCGCATGCGCCTCGCCACCCAGCAGCTGTCCACCACATGCCCCTTGGCACAAGATCCACAGCACGAGCTGACAAAGACACCTTCAAACCCAATTCCTCACGTTGGTGTTGAGGTCGCCGTGTACGATGTTCTTGGCGTGGATGTGCTGCAGCCCGCACGCCACCTGCAGCGACGCCTCCACGTAGCGCAGCGCCGCCTCCAGGCTGTTGCCCGGCCGCGGCGGCATGCTGGACGGCGGGTTGTCCATGGCAGGGGCCCGCCCGTGGCGCTGCCCCGGCGGCGACGACCGCTGGGGCTGCTGCTGCTGTGGCGACGCCGCCTCCGCGCCGCCGTTCCCGCGGCCGCTGCTGCCGGCCGCGGAGTTGCCGCTGCTGTCGCTGCTGCTGCCGCGCCGTGGCGGCGTAGGCGCATTGTGCGGGAAGCCTTCTGGCACGGGCGCGGCGTCGACCGTGGCGCCTGCGTTGCCTCCTGATGCCTGGTTGCTGTCCGTCCGGCGCATGAGCAGGCTGCCCACACCCGATTTCTTGACTTTGACGCCGCGCCCCGGCTGCTGCGGCGGCGGGGAGTGCTTGCCAAGGGGCGGGGGCGTGTGGAAGTAGCCGCAATCCACCAGAGACCGTACCGGCCTGCAGCGGCAGCGAGGAAGCGGAACTCTTGGCGTCCAGGCTTATCTCTGAACAACGATTTCCTGGACCGGCAGGCATCGGCTTGCTCATGGCCTCAGGCCCCTGCGCTCCGTCGTGACCCTCTTTGGCTCGCCCTCCGATACCCACCCTCCGTCGCAGAACTCCTGGATGATGAGCAGCCGCCAGCCGCCGCCCTGCCGCGCCAGCTCGGGGCTGATGGACGCGAACTCGTGCTCCAGCTCCCGCAGCTCGTAGGCGTAGGTGGTCCTGCGAGTAGGCGACAGAGCAGCATGCACAGATGGGGCTATCAACCGGCGCCAACAGCCTCAACCCAGCAGCCAGACCATCCATATGTGTAGGGCAGCTAGCCGATATCTCCCCAAATGTGTTTCAGCAGGCGTGATGTGCAGGTGCGGCAGCCAACACCCTGCCCATGCTCACACAATGTTGCGGTGGGCCAGGTTGGAGGAGATGGCCGCCTCCATCAGTGGCCTGTGCTGGTGCCGCTGGTCCTCCTGCCGTAGGATCATGGACTTGACAGCCACCTGCGGATTAGCGTGTGCCGTGTATTGGTAAGTGGAGCAGGTAGGCGCGCCGTTGGGCCGCCTAGAGGCCATATAGCAGCCCGCAGAAGCCGCAAAGGGACCCTCTGCGTCCCGAGACAGATGGCCCCAATACCGTGCCTGTAGAGTGTAGACCCCAAAGCGCACCTGTAGGCCGCGCCAGGTACCGAGGTACACAGTTCCATGCGCACCTGCATAGTGCGAGAGGCGGTAACAATGAGCCAAGCCGGCAGGCAACAGCACAGATACCGTGCATCAAAGCTAGGATTACCGTAGTAGAGGCAACGGCAAGCACATCTGCGCGCCCACGGGAAAGCGCGCAAAGCCCTATTCCAATATCCCACCACGACGCGCCCTCTCACCCTTGCCAAGCACGGAGTGCACGACCAGCTGCTTGTCGTTCCCAAACTCCCGACCCATGGTGGCGATCATCTGGTGCATCTGGTCCACCGGCGCAGCACCGGCGGCGGTGGATCCGCTCGTGGTGGACACGACAGTGTTCAGCAGCTGCGCGCCCGACGGCGTAACCACACTGCCCGACCGCCCGTGCCCCCCCGACGGCCCGGACCCGCCCCCGCGCCCGCCCGCCCCGTGCTGCCCCAGCGCAGTGGACGTAGGCGGCCGGTCGAACGAGTCCGTTAAGCCCACGGCACTGCCCAGGTTGACCGCTAGCTCCGCCTGCGCCCGCTCCGAGAGGGGCAGCGGGAAGGGCAGCTGCGAGTCCTGCCCTGCGTGGCCCTGCAGCCCCGGCAGCGTGGCCGGCAGCGTGTTCATCGCGATGCTGCTGGTTGTGCCGCCGCCCCTGCTGCTAGTGGGCTGCGACGCGCTGGCTGCCCCTACTACCCCCGTGTTGGAGGGCGAGTGGGACATGCCCGGCAGGCAGCCCTTGCAGGGGCCGGTGCGCAGGCCTAGCTCCGGGTCGCTCGCGCGGGCCCCAGGGCGCAGCACTTGGCTGCTGGTGGTCAGCTCCTGGCTGGGGTGCCGCGGGGGCGTGGCCCCGCCCAGGCCGGTGCCCGTGCCCGTGTCGCTGCCAGCGGTCCCGCCCGCCTGCTCCGCGGTGCGCTTAAGGTACTTCTCGTACGCGACGTCTTCCCCTTGCCGGGCTCGCCGCCATCGGTAGAACACAAAGCCCATGAGTAGCAGCAACAAGCAGCTGCCCACCACGATCACGGCGATGGCCCACCCCGGGAAGCTGCTCCCGCCACCGCCGCCCGTAGGGGACGCTGCGCCAAACGGCACCCCTAGCGCGCGCAGCCCCGGGCTCGGGGCCTGCTCCCCGGCCGTGGCATCCGGCAGCCGGAACACCACGTTGCGCATGGAGTACCGCGTGGTGGCCCCGCTGTGCACCTCCAACATGCCCGCATGGTAAACACCCAGCTCCAGCGCATCCGCACCGAAAAGGGTCGAGATGCCGCTCCTCAGTGCCTCCGGCGCGCCCGTCGTCCATGTGCTGCCGTTGCCGCTGATGTTCGTCAGGCTGCCCTGCCCCAGGGGCACCAGCACCTCCAGCAGCACCGCCAGCTCGTCCTCTGTCACCAGCACCGTGCAGTTGTCCAACATCACCCGCCTGGGCCCCGGGGCCAGGGACAGGCCCCAGAGCGGGGCAGCCAGCACAGCGAGCGGGAGACTGGCGTTCCAGCCCCCCGGCGCTGCACGAGGGCCCAGGCCGGACAGGACCAGCTCCCGGAGCGTCACAGAGGCGTTGGAGGAGACCCGGAGGACGCTGAACTTGCCGCTCCAGCCGAGCCGCATCACCTCGAAGCCTGAGCCGCGGCCAATGACGAGGTTGCCTGGTATGTTGGCCGCGCCGGTGGTGGCGTTGACCATGGTGGTGCCGTTGAGCGTGTGGACGGCGTCGGACCAAGCGGCGTCGCCAAGCGTGACGTTCTCCACGAGGAAGACGTAGCGCCAGCCGTTCGCGTCGGGGTTGCTGCATGGGGTACGCGGAAAACGCGAGAAACCGTGTAAGGCGTCAGGGAATTGCTGCATGGGGTGGGCGGCAGAGGGGGACATGGTAGGGCGAGTCCTTCTGAGGAATGCAAACAACGGCCGCGACCCGCGTACCGTACTGAGTTGCCTCTGCACAACGGCCCTATGGAACAATACATAAGTAGGGTCCCCGAGAGTACTTGAAGCCCAAACAACTCTCAGGGCCGGGCTGCCTAAGCTTAGGCACAAGCGTGCTGGTGAAACGTCCCACCTGTTGTTCGGCCACAACGCGGCAAAGAAGTCCGGCGAGCTGTTGGCAAGGTTGACGGCCGTGAGCGGAACTGCTCCTTGCAAGCCCCGATATGCGCGCAGACGGTAGGGCGTCACGACCAAGAGCAAATCCGAAAGGGCAGGGGATCACGAACGGCTTAGATATACTGAAAAAAAAGCGTTTGTCCGACATGTCATCCATATTTCGCGTGCTCCAAAAGCAGCCCAAAGCCCCCCGCAGGAGACAGTAGCACACGCAACAGGGTACGGAGCATGTTCATGCGCAGGCAGGGTACGGCAGGGAGTCCTTACCGCCTGCGCTCTGGAGCTGTGCCAACCCCAGGTTCTGGGGCAGCAGGGGGTAGGTGCCCCCGAGCGTGTTGGTGAGCAGCACGTTGAGGTACTGGATGGTGAAGGCGCGCATGACCGTCAGGTACACACCCGTGCCGTTGATGATGGGGGGCTGGGGGGCCGGGGGTGGCAGCGCACGCGCGGGGCAGGCAAAACTGGGTGAGTCGCATGCAGCACAGATAACGTACATGTGCAAGGTTGCTCAATGGAGAGGAGAGCGCGTTCACTGTTACGCCCAGCTTGGGGTAGCATGCAACAAGTCAGTGTCCAAGGGTGCAACTAGTTCAGGTACGGCACATTTCAACCCGGGCGAAACACAAAGCCGCGGTACGGCGCATGTGCACAGCCCGCGACGCACCTCGAGGTCGAAGACCTGCAGCCAGTCGGCCCTGGCCCTGGCGTCAGGGTCCGAGGACAGCAGGAACACGAACCAGTACCTGTGGAGGGCAACAGCAGGGGACGTTGAAAGGCATGCATTGTGCCTACAATGATGATCGTAGCTCTGTTGTAGTTTGCAACACGGCGGGCGCGTGCTGCGAAGGGGTGTCGCCACACGCTCGTTGACAGGGTCGCGTACTAGGTACCCCACCGTGAACGTGCGCCTTTCATTCGTACCTCACGTAGCTGAGCTCCTCGAGCGGTATCGCCATGGTGCAGTCCTGGATGAACAGCTGCCGGCCGTACCTGGGGACGATGCAACAAGTATTTAGCTCTGTCTGCAGAGAGTGCATACCTGCGCTTGTGCATGGCACACTACAGGGTGAAGTCATGCCATGATCAGCGTACGCACGGCACGCAGTTTGCAGCTGTTGCGCAGGCGACGCAATACATGTGTTGGCGGTCCGTGCCTTGCAAAAAACCGCGCGTGCACTAGAAGCAGCTGGCCGCAGCTCACCTCTCGAACGCCCACACGCGCTCGGTGAGGGGCCCGAACTGGGAGAAGACAAGCGTCGGCGTGAAGTAGGCCGGCGCCAGGTTCGCCAATGTCAGGTTCTCCAAAACCACTATCATGTCCGGCGGTATGTGCCACATGTTGACGAGCAGGTTGAAGTCCAAGACAGGGCGGGATAGAAGCGAAGTTCCCCGCAGTGTCGTGTTCCTGGTCACCTCCACTGGTGCACGTGGCCAGGTGCTGTTGGACACGCTGATGTTTGAGGAGATGATGATGGTGGCATTCGACAACGCAGACAGGGCCGCCGTGTACACAGTGAAGGCTGCAAGGAGTTCAGCTGCTGTGGAAACGGCGGTGAGGTGGCAGGGGGGAGGGGATGCTGTCTGCGAGTTCGGGCAGGTAATGTTGACGTTCCGTAGTACCGTCCTGTTGTCGGACCATTGGGCGATGTTGATGGCTCCTTGGTAGACCTGCAGAGCAGTACAGGAGGCGGTGGGTTGTAAGTGGCATGGATGTAGGCTCCGTGTGAAGTGGACACACCTAATGCAACAGTATATACATAAGACCTACCGACAAGCTGCCGGCAATGGCGTAGGTGCTGCAGAGGTAGGTCTGGAAGGAACTGAGGGTGTCGCAGTCGGTGCTGAGGACCGAGTCCTGCACCCTGAGTGTGCTGCTCCCGGTCACTCCAATGGCCAGAGGGGACAGAAACTGCGCCCGAGTTGGAGGTCCGAACGAAACATTTGTTGCTGTGATGCAAGTCAGGTTCACTCCTGCGCGTGCGAAGTTAACGTCACCGAACGAGTGAGGATGCAACAAGCGGGGCAAACCTGGTCAACGGAGCGCCAGCAGGCTCACTTTGGTTTGCTAGTGCCGATGGAGGTGCGGACAGACTCTGAAAGTCCCAATTCCGCTGTGTCTGGGAGGCGAATACGGAAACGGATGCAGCGTCAGAAATGACCGACACGCTCCCATCGCCAGCTGAGCACTGCTGGTAAGCTCCAGGAAGATGAAGAAACAAAATCCAGAGCGATATGCATAGACTTGGCACGGCGGAGAAAGGCTTCCGGCGCGGGGTTCGGAGACCCGAGCCGGTGCCTGAGCGGCCACATTTCATCTTAGTATAGTGTAGGAAACAGCTAAGAGGGCGTCATTTGCCGCGCCCTGGGATTGCCCTTTGCAAAACTGTTCAGCGGCTTTTGGAAAGGAAATATCGCGGACATGTTAGCCTGGCCACTTTTAATGTCCGAGGGAAGTGCTTAAGGCAGTATGTTTCACTTGTGTTGGCGCGGTCTCAATTGCACAAGGTCATCGTGGTCATCGTCTGGGTCATCGTACTTGTGTTCGATGCGTGGCAGTACAGCGCGGTGGGCTCGATGCTTGTGAACAATTAACAATGGCGACACGCATACGTATGGTTACAGGCTGCAATACACCCACCCCGCCTCACATGCAGGGCATGGGCGCACTCACTCGGGTGCAGGAGTCCAGGGTCCAAACACTCAGAGCGGTATGCAACCTCATGGCGGCCATCAGTTGTTTGCTTCACCCAGCAACTGCCAAGAGTTCTCACCAGTTGACAAGCATGGCACAGGTGGCCGGCAGGAACGCAGTGGCACAGAGGGCCCTTCAGGCGGCATTGGGCGGCATGTACTGCGGCTTTCATAACGTGCACGTAGCTCAAGCTATGACGACACGAGGCAAGTGAGCTGCAACCGGGTGCATAATTCAGCAGCTTGCTGGCACGCACATGCACTGACACGTCAGGGGACGTGCACGCATCAAATTCTGTGCCAGTCGTACGGTACCAGAAGTGTACTGCGTACCCAACCGTAACACACACTCACAAACAGCGCGGCGCTGCATCCTCTGCTGCCGTCTCCAGGTGCCGTGCACAACTCGGCGAACGGGGATAGTTGTATCGCATGCCCTTCCTACCTTTCATAGAGCGCAGAGCTACACCGGTACATCCTAACACCTGTGCCACCACACACCTATCGAACTGCTCAGCCACAACTCGCACCTACGGTGCTGTGGCTGGCTTACAGTTCGTCGATAATTATCGAGGAACAGTACACGCCCCCACAACTGTACGCCGGCCCTGCACCCTTCCGTACCAAGTGTCCAGGCCAGCCCAGCCCAGCCCCCAGCCCAGCCCAGCCCAGCCCAGCCCAGCCCAGCCCAGCCCAGCCCAGCCCAGCCTAGCCCAGCCCAGACCAGACCAGCCGCCACCAACAGCAATGGGAACAGCATCAGTGGGACACAGCCCACAGGCGGCCCACGCGGACCGCGTCCCCAGGGCTGCCGTCCGATTCCTCCCCGCTGCCGCCGCTGCTCGACGTGTCCCCAAGCGGCCTTCGAAGAGCCCACAGCACAACCTGCAGGTTGCAGACGGGAGGATGCGTGGAGCATCACGTGCATTACAACCCCGAAGCAAGACACGTAACGTGTGGATACCACCATAGGGCCATTGAACCTGTGCTCCTGTCGGCTGCAGTTTCGCAACACCGGTGACCGTTCCAACATACGTACCTGCTCAGCCGTCGGATAGCGTACCGAGCTCCGCCGCGGGCCGCCGTGCTCCCCTGACAGCGGCCCGCCCGACAGCCACACCGGCTTGCCCCCCTCCAGCGCTCTCCCCGACCACCTGGACAGGGCCTGCGGACGGGCTGCCAAGGCAAGCGGACAGGACGAACCGCTGAATTGGTGCTAACAGGTTGTCAAGGGATACGCCCCCACGCGTAGGTGGTTCAGACGTCGAGCGACAAGCCTCACCTTGGACGGCGTCACCAAAGCGCTGCAAAGCGCTCTTTGCCATGGCTTCTTCTTGGCTGGTTGCACCTGCTGCGGCTGCCCGCTTGGGCTGCTGCCTGTGCCCCGTGAAGGTCACGCTCAGCAGCCGCTGCCACGTGTGTTCAGCGCCTCGGGACAGGTCCCTCCAGCACCTGCGCAAGCGCGGACCGTACACGGGTGCAACTCATGCAGCTGGACGTTCTCCATCTGCTGCTCGTCCAATTCCAGGTTACGCAAGCTTGCCCACACTACATGCCTACGTGTATGCACACATCCAATTTGCTTGTCCAGCCCGACGCATTTCGCCCACCGCCAATGCGATAGGCACGGTAACAGTCCGCATTCGCACCGAGCTGCAACTCTGTATCAAGGCCGCGTTGGTGTGAGTTGATCTGCTTGTCGCCGAGCCTTAATATGCACAGCCCACCCTCCTGCCCGCCCTCCCCTTCCTTTTCGCATGCAGGCACCAGGGTGTCCGTGACTCCCTGACAACGTACACATTGTCCTCGCGGACACCAGCGACCACAACCCCACCCGGCCGCCTCAACTGCACACGCAAGCACAGCGAAAACAATCCCACCTCCCATCCCACCTGCACACGGTTAGAACGCATGCACATCGAACACAATACCACCAGCCTGCCCCACCTGCACACACAAGCACAGCGGCCCAGCTCCACGGGCCCCATGCACCCGAAGATGCGCTCCACAACCTCCAGGGGCAGGTCGTGCAGGGAGGGCAGCGGACCCGGCCCGTCCTCAAGTCCACCACCTTCGTCGTCTGACCCGCTGCCGCCCGCCGCAGCCTCTCCTGGACCGTAAGGGTTGTTGCGGAGGCCGTTACGGAACTAGTAATGAAAGGGTTACGGGAAGGGTGCGCCTTATACGACATTGGTCTTGACTTGGGATCTTGGACCTGAGAAGCGTTATGCAGGCCTCGGCCGTTGTGCATTTAGCGGAGGCAGCCATATTGGTGACGCCAACGAGGCGATGTGCGGGTGTGCAGGTGTAAGGCACAGCTCACACACCGCTGGCCGCGAGGCACACACTGCACTGCTTACCTTTCCGGAAAGTGCGTCTTTGGCGTACTGCCGCTTGCTTGTGGGCTGTCTGGATCGCGCTCCTGGAAAGTGGGATAGAGAAAATGGGATGGTTATCAATGTTCCAGAACCCACACGACACAACCCACACGGAGTTGTGCAGCGCTGACCACAAGGGAGACGAGCCACGGACACCACACTCCTTGGCAACCAGCAGGGGCAGAACAGCCTGCCACAAAGTCTGGAGTCTTACATGCAGGTATTGCGGGCGGCATGCTTGGCTGCGGAGGTGAAGATCCACCTCACCGTTTCTGCTTGGGCAGAACCTTCAGGGCGACTGCAAGCAGGGCGTCCAGGCTCCGACCCATGCGGCCCATCCTGCACACGGAAGAGAGCGACCCGTGCAGCATGACTCCTGGTCCAATGGTGTACGACACAGCACTGTTTGCGCATCGGCAGGTGCTGCAGCCGATGCTGGCAGGTGCGCCATGCACCGCCGAGGACGATGCGTCGTGGAGGTGTCTGGCTCCGCGTGGGCAAGCCTTTGCAGGTAAAGTTTAGCATGCGGCTACAGCCTTCGTAAGTATGCTTACGTACTTGCCTTTCAGCTTGTACCAGAGCTACCCCAAGGTCCTGATACATGGCAGCTTGGGCAGCCTGCACAACCAATCGTCAGCGGTGTGGGGACCTGTGCAGGGGCAGGTGCTGGTGCCGGTCCAGGGCAGATCTGTACAGCAACGTGTCTGTGCCCAGCGCACCCTCCCAACAGACACCCATATCGACCACATTCACATAGCAGGCTCTGTGGTGACCTTGTCTGCATCCTTGTAGGCCTTCTGAAATAGCAATTGCAGCTCCCGTGTGGCTCGTGCATTGTGCTCCCTGCAGGCAGCCAAGGGTGTGCCGGTGACGATGGTGATGATTGCCCCTCAACGGACGTGGCATGCCATGCCAGTTCATATCTTGCCATGTTGAAAGAGCTAACTGCAGCTCGAGGGCTGAGTAGCGGGAAGCGCTGAGCGTGCCACGACCGTCGTCTCCGCTGCTGCTCGTGTCGTCGCTGCTGCTGCTGCTATTCCGCCTCAGTGCGCGTGGCATTTAGTCGTAAATAACTGATTGGAAACACAATGATGGACTCGCATGCTCGGAGGCCGCTTGACAAGCAACATTGTCGGTTGGTTGTTGGTTGCCGAGTTTAGTGCGTCAGCTGGCACGCTGGCCGCTTGTCCAAGAACATGAACATACCTTAGACATGCTGCCGTGATAGGAAAAGGCGCAGCAACCTACGGCGAACAATGCCGCTGCTGCTCGACACCGATGGCACAGCAGGCCCACACGGCTTCGACCTGTCCTCTGCAACAACTTTATTCTGGAAGACTGTTCCTGTACATGTCAAGCAGCAAGACCGTGAAGACCAGCATGAGGAGCTGACGTGCAGAATTTTGACCGGCTTCGCGCGGCAGAACCATAACCTACGGGTGCGGTGCGAGCCTACAACCCCACGCAGTTGCGATAAGGCACACGAGAAGAAGGTGCTTTACAGACTGGGTCTTGCCGCGGCCTGCAGATTCTCCGCATACACGTCTCCAGCGACAATGACCTGTTCTTCTTACACACGCTGGAGGTCAGCGAGGAGGACTTCCAGAGCCTTAAGAATGACCAGGGAATCCTTGTGGACTTTGCCAGTTTCCCTGGCAAAATCATCAGCCTGCTGGAGAAGTGTATTGCAGCGCAGCCTGGCGACTCCCCAAGGTAGGGCTCCTTGTCCCACTGGGGGAGCCACAGCCAGTATGAACAGCGGAAGGCGCTATGAGGGGTGGGCTTAGGAAAGGGCGCGCGCATACAGGGGTCGCCTTTGGGGGCTTGGGACCGGCTTGGGGTCAGCTGTTGCCAGGGTATTTACAGCTCGGCTGTAGCTGCTGCGGGGCTTCCTACAAGTGGAGGCCTCGCCGTGTGCGCAAACCAACCGGATACACACTGATAGGAGAAGCACGTGCTGCGCAAGTGTTTCTTTGGAATATTTGCCGTACGCTCTGTTCTGCTGCTGACGCTGACCTGCAGGTTTCAGGCAGTCATGTCCGTCCGCGGCCAGGAGTCCATCTTCAAAATCCTGGAGATCAACGACTTCAAGCAGCTCCCCCACATCACCCTTGCCTTCCGCCCTGGCAATGACGCCATAGTCAAGCAGGTACGCATGCCAGGTCTGGCTTCAACTCGTTGAACCACGCCCACCACGTGGTTTTGCTCCCCCTCTCTGCGCTCTGCTCTCTGCTCTGCTTGAGCCCCTACCTTGTGCTTGCAGTTCTTGGCCTTCCGCCTGACCGAGGTCAAGGGCAACTGCAACGACCTGTCCGACCAGCTCAGCAAGACACAGGTGAGAAAGCCCTTACAGACCCCTACCCCAATGCAGCATGCTAACAGGCGCCCAGCGTCGTGCTTTCAGTCACGGGGCCGAAACACAAATCTCCCCTGTCCCGCAGGATGACAGGGACTCCGCGTCCCGGCAGCTGCAGCAGTGCCGGCAGCAGCTGGCGGAGCTGCGTGAGCAGTACGACAAGCACCTGCTGGAGGTGCAGGCGGCGGCAAAGACGCAGCAGGCGGCCTCGCACGAGGAGCGGCTGCGGGAGAAGGCAGCCATGAAGGACCAGTACGAAAAGTAAGTCCCTGCCAGCTCCCAGCTCCCTACGGCGTCCGCTGGCACAGCCAGGAAGTGAAAATTTGTCTGTATGACGTGCTAGGAGTGGCGAGGGTGGGGTCTGGTGTACTTGGTACCATGGCGGCATCGTACAGCAGCTGACGCCGGTCATGGCTGTACCTGCAGGGAGCGCTCGGACCTGGAGAAGCGGCTACGCGACCAGATCAGCGCGCTCAACACGCGCGTGGGGGAGCTGGACAGCGAGAACCGCAAGCTGCGGGAGACCAAGTACGAGCTGGACACGAAGGTGGGTAGGGTGGGGCGGGATGGGTGGGGTAGCCAAGGAGCGGCAAAGTGGCGAACGGACACAGTCGGCCTGCGTAGAGCGAGGCCAACAGAAACACGGAGACAACTTGATACTTTACCGCCTGATACGTGCCGGCTGGGTGGATTGCGGCGGCTGCGGCTGAGAGGCTGGGGATGGGGTGGTACACGTCAACCCGTTCTGCTCACCGATGCAACTTGCCGGCCGGAGGCTACATGCTGCAACCCTGAAGTTCCTTAGCTGTGCAGCGTGTCCGTCACATCCGCATGCACGTACTAAGCCCGAGGAGCTTGTGACAGCGCAAAACGGAGCGCCTGGTGCACCCCGTGCAGGTGTCGGAGCTGAGCCACAAGCTGGGCACTGCGGAGGGCAGCAACCGGTCCATGGAGGAGGAGGGCGCGCGACTCAAGGCCGCCAACCAGGCGCTATCGCTGGCCAAGCACGAGGTGGAGATCTCGCTCAACGAGGCGCGGGCCAAGCTGCTAGCGCTGGATGAGAAGGTAGGATAGGGTAGGAAGGGGATGGCGGCGCCCCGTCTTGTGCCGCAATTTGAAAGTGGCCACGACCTGCAGCCTTTCAAGCGCAGCTCGGTTGCGTGTGTGGATTCCAGTGATGGCCGCGGGGCCAAGGTAGAAACACGCGGAAGAGAGCCGCTCACTGGGCTCGGTTGGCGCGACTTCAACATGCACACGGTTTTCTGTCTCTGCTTGTCCGTGCCCCCGCAGTGCCAGTCCCAGGGCGACGTGTCGGAGCAGCAGCGCGGGCGGCTGCGTGACCTGGAGGCGGCCATGCGGCAGGCGGAGGCGCGCACCGCCGACCTGCGGGAGGCGGCTGCCAGCGCGGAGGCGAGGGCCAAGGAGACCGCGGCGGAGGTGCACAAGGCCAACGCGGTCATCGAAAAGCTCACGGTAGGCCTACAAACCCCGCTTAAGACTTTCACCAACATGGCCCATCTTGAAGTCCTGGCACAGCTGCCAATGGTTGTAGTATCACGAAAACAATCAAAGACTCGTTGTGTGTGCGTGCGTCTCGCAGACGGACCTTCAGCTGGCCAAGGAGAAGACCAAGCGCAAGTCCGCCATCATCGTGCGACAGGAGGAGGAGCTGGCGCAGCGCGAGCAGGCGCTGGCGGCGGCGGCGCGCGACGTGTCAGGGCTGAGCGGGCAGCTGGAGGCGCTGCGGGCCGAGGTGGCGGCGCTGCGGGCGGAGAACGAGGCGCTGCGGGGCAAGCTGGAGGACAGCAAGCAGCAGCTGCAGAGCAACGAGCAGATGATACGGTGGCTTAACCAGCAGGTAGGTGTGCGAGCCGCCAGGGAAGGGTGTCGTGCATCTGCAGGGCAGCAGCTGAGACAGGATTTCGCAGTTATCTGGGCTGTACCGAATGTTACCGGGAAGTCGAGTCGTGTGCTAGCGTCGAAGCGCGTGGTTGTCGGGCAGCTTTTTGCCGGTGGCAGTTATCAAGTCGCCAAAGCATGCCCCTTGCTTGCCACTGTGCCCAACAGGTGACCGAAGCCCAGCTGCATGCCAGCGGGGCCGTGGTGCCGGGCTCGCGCTACTCGTTCCGGCCCACCACCGCCCTCACGGCGGGCCCTGGAGCGGGGACGTCTACGGTCGCCTCCACGCCAGCAGTGGGCCTCCTGGCTGGTCCGGGTCCCGCCTCCACCTACAAACCCATCACCACAGCCAGCAGGGTGCCGCACACCGGCCTAGGGACCGGGGTTGGCGGGACTGGAGCGGGAGGCGGCGCGGGAGCTGGGTCGTACACCGGGACGGCCTTCGGCACAGGGTCGCATGCCGCAGGGGTTCTAACAGGCCTACGCAGCAGCGGGGCGTACGGCGGTGGTGCTGGGTTCGGCTACGGGGTAGGCTCAACAGGCGGCAGGGATGCGGGGCTCGGAGGGGGCGGGCCAGGGCAAGGGGCGACTGTCGGGGCGGCCGGTGGTGTGGACGTGCGGGGTGGTGGGTCAGCTGCAGCTGGTGCAAACGGCACGATGGGGACAGCGGGGCAAGGGACTGCGTTCCGCAGTTTCGCCGGCACACACCGTGCGCCGTCGCCAGGAACAGGGGACGGTGCCGGGGGCGGCGCGGGAGGGGAGAGGGGTGCAGGGCTGGCGTTAATGACACCAGGGCACCCTCAGCGGGGGCTAGGGGGCATGTCTGGGTCATTCGGCTCGGCGTCATCGCTATCCTTCACTGGGGGCATGGGGTTCGGGCTAGGAGCAGACGCGACGCCGGGGCCACATGCCGGCGGGTTGGGAGGTGCAGGAGGCAAGGGCTTAGCCGCCACAGGTGGCGGGCTCGGGGGCGGGTTTGGGAGCGGGATGTACGGGGGTTCTGTTGGGGGCTTTGGGGCGACCGGTGGGTCGAGTTTCGGCGGCAGCACGCACAGCGGGGCCGGGCAGCCAGGTGCGGGGAGCCGGGGACCGTAGCAGCTGGTGGGGGCTCGGCCGCGTGAGGGCATGGCGGTGGCAGTAAACGTGGGCAATTAGATTGGACCAGCACTGGAGGCAGGCCTTGGACGTGACGCTGACGCTAACGTTATCTGCGTTGTGCATCTTCGACCGCATTGTGACCTCAGCGCGTACGGCTTGGCTGGGGCTGGTGATGCGCCCCATAGCCTCGATCGCATTCATATCACTGTTTTGCAACGCCGGCTGCCTAGTGGGGCTCTACCTGGCACGCACCTGTTTGGTTGGTCAAAGACAATTACTGGTGCACTGACCTGACCTGAATCTGACCTAACCAGGTACCAGTGCAAGCAGCACGTGTTGTGCACTGCATATTACCGTACTACCATAATAGAACTGGTGACACCAACTTGTGAGGTAACTGGCATGCAAGGACTCCCTTTGGTGGTGGCGGGAACATGCGCGCATAACGGCTGCAAGAGCGCTGCGGTGCATCTTGGTCGCTCGCATGCCTTCGGCTCGTACGTCCTACAAGCCGGGGCTGGCCGACATAAATGGAAGTGCACACCTGGTGCACAGTTATCTTACCCCAATTAAATCGTCTTGACGCGCACCAGCCAGCCGTCAGCCACGAAAACTGGCATACACTCAGCTTTTCTCAGCTATAGTACGGTACTCATCTGCAAATGCACCGACACATGTGCATAGTGGTGCTTATGGCCAAGATGCACATACTCCTTGGTGAGCTCCGTCCTCGGTGTCCCAACAGGGGTAACCCGTCCGCAGCTCCACACTCCGACTCCACTCGTCCCTCCAAGCTTCATCATGTATATCACAGCACTGCTCAGCATCACCAGGCACCACTCAGCCGACATCTGCCGCTCCTGCCACCTACCCACCCGAACCGGTAGCTATCCTCACCAAAAACTGCCTTCTAATCGCCTTTTTGCGTCCCTGATTCATTCTGATGCATGCATGTATCCCCGCACCGCACTCTACTACACAGTACACACCCACCCGGCACCCCGCACCAGGCTCCATCCCGCTCCATCCTCGCCCCAGCCACCCCAGCCACCCCTCACTTCCCGCCGGCCCCGTACCCGAGCACCGGCGCCGCCACGCGCTCCCAGTTCTGCTCCCACCTCAGCCCCTGCTCCCTCGCCGCCACCGCCCGCTGCATGGCCGCCAGCTGCGCCCCCGGCGACCCCGGGAAGCCCCCTAGCAGCCCCGCCAGCTGCACCGCCAGCTCCTCTCCCCTGCTGAACAGCAGCCCCGTCTCCCCGGCCGTCACCAGCTCCCCGATGCAGCTGTACGACAGGGCGCACACCGGCAACCCACTGCCGTACATGTCAACCACCTTCATGGGCAGGTCCAGGCCGGAGCTGGAGGCGTGCAGCGACACGCCCACGTCGGCGGCTCCCAGCAGCAGGGGATAGTCCCCCGCCTCCAGCCACAGCGCCCGGATTGCCACGTGCCGGAACGACATGCCCGCAATCTTGGACAGGTACATGTCCTTCTGCGGCCCCTTGCCTGTGATCAGCAGCAGCAGGTCAGGCAACGCCACGTCCCCCCCGCCGCCGCCGCCACCGCCTGACGCTGACCCAGATCGTGCTGACGCGATCTCGTCGTACCGTACGGCAGCGTCCAGCAGGATGGAGAAGTCCTCATCCGGGGTCCAGCTGGTGGAGCTGACCACCACTGCAGGGCGGTCCGGCCGCCACGCCGGCTGCGCGCCCTGCCGCCCCGCCTTGGCGGTTACGACCGTTAGCTCCGCCGCCTCGCGGCTACGGTCCCCCGCCGCCGCCGCCGCCCGCCGCGTGAGGAAGTCGTCGTACCCCGGCTGCTCCAGGGCCGGGCCGATCTTCCGGAACAACGTGTGCACGGCGGCGACCGGCGTACGGCCGAAGAAGGCGGGCGGCCTGTCGTACAATACGGTCGCCGGAACGCCCCACTTCGCGGATAGGTCCTGGCTCATGGCACGCGTGACGCAGAAGTGCTTGAGGCCGCGCGCGGCGCCCCAGAAGTGCTCGTAGCTGCGTGCGATTCGCACCAGTGGGTGCCGTGCACCCTGGCTGAGGGCCAGGATGGTGTACCCGTAGTTGTGCCAGTCTATGACCAGCTGCGCACGGTGACGTTTGGCAGCTAGCCAGCACACCGCCATGGTGGGGATGGCGGGCGGGTTCTGCATGAGGATGTGCCCCGGAGAGGGCAGGGCCACCAGCATAAGCCACAGCAGTGTGAGCAGCTGGTGCAGCACCTTGAAGACCAGGAACAGCAGGCGGGGCAGGCGGCGGAGCAGCGCGGGGGGCTCCGTTAGGGTGTGTATTAGCACGTTTTGGGCGTCGCGGAGCTCGCGGATGGGCGCGGATCCGCCGTAAGCGATGACGTGTACGGCGGTGGAGGGCTGGCGGGAGAGGGAGAGCGTGTGGTACTGCATGCGGGGGCTGCGGCCGAAGTCGCCCAAGACCACCACCCAGTGGACGTGGTGGTGGTGGGAGGAGGAGGAGGAAGGGGGCGCGGAGCTGGAAGAGGAGGCTGGTTGGCCTGGGGGTGTGTGGGCGAGGGGCAAGCGGGACAGGATGAGTGCGCAGTCCGGTCAGGCGGGGTTCAGGTGTCTGGCTCATCTGTTGCCGAGGGTGGTCTTGCGGCCGCAGATCCTCTTGCTCGTGAGTGGGCTCAGTGGGTGTGCGGTTGGTTTGTGCGGCCGGGGTTAGAGCTGGGGGGCTGCAGGGTACCGGTTTGCGTGTGCTGCTGCCAGCCCGTAACGCACATGACACAAGCAAAGGAGATACACAAGTAGCCTGCTGAGTACTGCAGCTGCAAGCGTAACACAGCTGCATCATATTCTTGTACACCCGCTGGGGGCCGATAGGGGGCTTTCAAGCCGTGGGAGGAACCCCAGTGCCTCAACCCCTTCACCCAGCTGCTGACGACGACAGCGGGACTGGTGTCAACGTACCTGCTTGTTCATCTGTATCTTGTGCCATGCTGACTGCTTCTCGTTAAACAGGTGTGGCTCGCCAGCGGGACCGCACACAGCCGAGACACTGAAGCAATTCGGCAAGCCCGCGAGGGTGACGACGACAGGATAGACTCCACTATCGTTGTAGCTACCTGACTCAGTGTGTATATATCAAACTCATGAACGATGACTGCTGCGTCGGAGGTCAACGCAACACTTCGGGGAACCTTGTTGGTAGGCCGCGCTAGCGGGATAATGGCAAACGAACAGGCGCGATAAAAGTGATCTGTTGTCGTCATAAGGACAGTCATGCAGACAGAGGATGAACGGATTTGGTTGAGCACAGGAAGGCCTGCAACCTGCACACGTGCCGTACCCAGCCCTCAGCCCTCAGCCCAGCCTGGCCCAGAGGAAAGCCAACCCCTGCCGTCCGGGGCCGCAGCCCTGTCCTGAACTCTTCTGGCACCAACACTTCAGCAACTCTGCCACCGAAACTTCCCCTCTTGGTAAACCCACGTGCCGCCCGCAGCGTGCCGGACCTGTCGAATCCGTGGCCAAAGCAGGCCCCAAGCAACACCAACACCGTGTCAAAAATGCAACAGCCCTGCCCCTGCCCACACAGCGCTAGCGCGCCTGCTCCATCATACACGCGCCTACATGGCCAGGCAGAAGGCAGCACCAACACACATGCGCTCAACAGCGCCTTGGCCTTCCTCAGCGCTCAGCCTCTGGACCCTGGATGCAGCATACCCACCCGCTGGTGCGGCGGTCTTGTACCTCTACACATGGGCCACGCACATCCCGTGCACCTCATTGCCTCACGCCTCCTTCAACCCTGCACTCAACCTCAGGCGCAGGCAAGACCTGCAGCGCATCACGTAGCTCGCACACGCTACAGCTCACATTCACACGCCCGTGTGGAGGTGAGCTGTGGCGTGTGCGAGCTGCGGGGCACCGGGCCGCTGCTACCGCTACGCCGCCACCGTGCACCGCAGCCGCGAGGCCCCACGCCTCACACTTGATTCGTCGCTAGCCTCCTACTACCTCCCAAGAAAAGGTGCGGGAGCCAGTTGCCCGCTACCCCGTCACATCTGCACTAACTCCTATTCCCCTCTTCAGATCAGGTGCGTCTGCACAAGAGTCTACGCAGTAGTACAGTGCCGCTGTCCCCTCTGCCCTGGACTGTCTTCTTGGTGAGGTCCCCTGGCCGCTTCCTGCGCCGTCCGTCCGGCTGGTCCCCCTGACCCATGGGCCCGTGGCCACTTGCCGTACAGCTGCACTGGCCCCTCGGGCCCACGGCGGCCCGCTCCCGCTCTCCTCCTCACGCCAAGTAGTTGTACACCTGCAAGGCCATACACACAGCAGCCACACCACAACAGCAGCAGCAGTGAGGACGCAGGCCGGGGCTCAGCACGTTGGCAAATGTCTGCAGTGGCACACGGCAACCCGCGTTAACTTGTTTGTCCGTCCAGGGTTCCAACAGCAACACGCGACACGTGCTGCTCAAACCGTACCAGCGCCCAATGCGACGCCTGCGCTCACCCGTCGCGCAAGCTCCGGCGCATGCTGGGTGGCCCAACCTCGCTCCTCATGCCCCGGCGATGCAACCCTGCCGCCGCTCCACCCCAACGTTCATGTTCTCCCCCTTAACGCCCCCTCCCCCGTGCATCCTGTCGCTCCCACGCTCACGTTAGCGTCCGAGGCGTCCCTCGCCAGGTACTCCCTGTCGATGAGGCTCTCGATGCGCTTCTTGAGGTCCGCCGCCTTGAGCGGGAACTTGAGCTGCTGCAGCGCCTCCGCCACCAGCAGCTTGTGGCTCAGCGTCTTGCGCGTCTTCATGATGCGCACCAGCGCAGCGTCAATCTGGTACTGCCGGTCTTGGAGCACCTGGGGGCGCGGGCAACAGGTACCACAACGTGAATTTCAGCATAATACATCAAGATGACTTATATGCGATGCAGCTTCGTGCTGCACTGCCGGTCTGGCAGCATGTGGCGTGCAGGGCAAGAAGTTTGCATCCTGGCTATCCTCCACCACCATGCTCCCATTCAAGGTTTTGTTGTAATGCAGCGGTAACGGTGGCAGGGGCGTAAGGGCACACCCATCCACAGCTCCAGCACCTGCTCGTTGGTCTTCTTGTTCTCCTCCTCCGTCTCCTTCATCTGGATGCTGTTGATCTTGATGCGGAACAGCTTCTCGCTGAAGCCGGAGTTGAAGGAGAAGGAGTCGGCGTCGTCCACGTCCCGACCCTTGGGCTCCTTGACCAGCACGCGGACCTATGTGGGAGGGTGGGGTGGGAGGGGGGGAAAGGAGTTGCAACCTTTCAACCAGCACGCGCACCTAGGGCCGGAGGGCGTGCGCGCTTGGTACGTAACAGATGGCGTATCAGGGCGGTGCGGGCAGCACCACGAGCGCTGTTGTCCTTGGAGGCAAGTGCCCAGGGTTGGCTCATGACCGCAAGCGCCCAATGATGGCGAACGCGCGCCGGCCGTCCTGCCGTACGGCACTGTACTGTACGGCACGCTGTACGGCCCGCCCACCTTTCCGCACGCCAGGCTCTGCAGCGTGCGCTTGAGCTCCTTGGCCTCCAGCCCGGTGGCGGCGGCGATGTCGCCGTACGACAGCGTGTCGGTGTCGTTGAACAGCAGCAGCACGGCGGCCTGAACGGGATCGAAGGGGGTTAAGCAGGGTGCCGGAGGAGAGCTTGCCTTGAGCATCATTGCCTTGGAAGGTTTGGACACTTTGTCTCCGCGACCCCTGCAGAAAACACGCCACCTGGCCTCCTCCACCTACCGTACTAGATACACCTCTCCCCAGCGCCCCAAGACCCGCCGGCACAGTCCCCCGCCGCTTCGCCGCCCCCGCACACCTTCCCCCCCGTTGCCGCTGTACGCTTAGCCCACGCGCCCACCTGGAAGGTGCTGACGGAGAGCTCCTTGAGTCCCTTTGGGAACTGCGCCCTCAGCACGCAGCTGCCAAGGCTGTGCTGCCACGCCAGCCGCCGCCCGCTGTACTTGGACAGGTAGAAGTCACGGAACACGGCGGAGGCGCGGTCCAGGGCCTGAGGCAAGTGATGGGTGTTAGGGATCAGTGTTAACACGTCAGATGACGGTTGACCGACGGCTAAATGCAGGTACGCCTGAGGCGCACAGCCCGCAAGTAGGCGCACCACAGGCCCCGTCGCTCCGCAGACCGCAGCGTGGCCAGGCAGTGGGAGCCTGGTGGGAACATCCCCTCACACCCAGAAAAAGCATATCACATAGATACCCCACCTAATGCAGTTCCCCCGTCTCCCCACGCACGCCTCCTCCCCAACCGCCCACCCTTAATGCACAGGCTTGAACACATGTGTACACGGGAAATCTCTGGCAGCTTGACCTCCACGACTGGGTAGATGGGCCAGTAGCAAGTGGCCACCCAAACCTCCTGACTCGCATCCCTCCAACTTCATACACGGCCCCTTAAAAACACCCGACACGCATCGCACCTCGGGCAGCTTGATATCTACGACTGGGTACGTGGGCCGGTAGCCGCTGGCCACCACCACCATTCGCACACCCTCACCCTTAATACACACCTTTTCAGCACATGCACACACCACGTGCCCCGCACCTCTGGCAGCTTGACCTCCATGACGGGGTACGTGGGCCAGTAGCCGCTGGTCAACCAAAACCTCCTCCCCGCACCTCCACCCTTAATACACAGCCCCCCTAATACACATGCACACACCACATGCCCCGCACCTCTGGCAGCTTGACCTCCATGACGGGGTACGTGGGCCAGTAGCCGCTGGTCAACCAAAACCTCCTCCCCGCACCTCCACCCTTAATACACAGCCCCCCTAATACACATGCACACACCACATGCCCCGCACCTCTGGCAGCTTGACCTCCATGACGGAGTACGTGGGCAAGTAGCCGCTGGTCACCCAAACCTCCTCCCTAATTACACAGCCCCCCTAATACACACGCACACGCACCGCACCTCAGGCAGCTTGACCTCCATGACGGGGTACGTGGGCCAGTAGCCGCTGGTGAGCACGCTGACGGACAGGTCCACCCCCGGGGGCAGCCCCCGCGCCGCGGCAGGGGAGCCCCTGAAGGCGGCCATGACGTCATCGCTCAGCTCCACGTCCTTGAACATGCCCTCCAGCTTGGCCGTGAACTGCGAGCCGCACTCCACCTGGGTGATAACCAAACAACAAAACTCCGTTATTAGCGTTTCTTGGAATTAAAAAGTAATACACCTCGGCGACGACGAATACACCTGCACGTTGTGTACAAACACCAACGGATACATGCTCTGTGAGTGCGGGGCATGGCACTGTAAAGAGCGTGCCGCAGTGTTGTAATGCGGACGACGGTAAGGCCCGTTCAAGCAGGTCACACAGTCAACAGCGGCTCAGCCAGGTGCACTGCAAGCGAGGGGGACGCTTTGCGTGAGCGGTCAGGGTCCTCAACGGGTGTGATAATTCCAGGGGAAGGGATTCCCCCATCATTTACCTCATGATGTTTGGGCCAGACGGGTATGGTATACGCGTCGGGCGGTACGCGGCGCCGTCCACTCGCTTTACGCTCCCCGGGTTGACCCCTCTGCCTTCCCTCCTTCATTCCCTCCCCCCGCCCCACCCCCGCCCCCGCCCCCGCCGCCACACCTTGAGCTTGGCTATCATGGCCTTTTCTGCGTCCACGCTGGCGGACCTGCCCAGCAGCAGGCGCTTGGCCAGGTCCTTCTTGTAGAAGGCCTCGAACACGTCCTTGCCCTGGATGTATCTGCAAGGGAAATGATCGAGGGCAAGAGGCAACAAAGTAACGCTCATGGACCCAACGACGTCCTTGCCGTGGATGTACCTGCAGGCGGGTGGGGGCGGGCGGCGGGTGGAAGCCACTGACAAACAGGCTGTTGCAAACTTGCGACCCCCTGTGAAATGTTTTCTTCCCGTCGTCGTTTCTATCTCACGGCACGTGCCGCGCAACCACCAAGCAGACGGCCCCATTCCCGCCGCCAGGCGCTGCCAGCTGCTCCCCATACTCTTGCACCACACCCTTTCGCCGGGCCCAGTCGCCGGCCCACCTGCATGGCTTTCCTCCCCCGTTCCCCTCCTTTGCTCACCCCTTAACATAATAGCACCAGGGCCCTGCCTCGCCACTATCTACCCTCTACAGCCTCCCCGTTTCCTAACGTTACTGCGCGTATTTAGTGCTCTACGCCCAGCATCACAACCCTGGCCTCACCCGTAAGCCCAGTACCCCTCCTCCCACCTGAACCCTCCCCAAACCCTGTTACCCCGTGACCCCCACCTGAACAGCACCAGCGCCCTGTCCAGGGCCGCCTCCAGCTCCTCCTCACTGCCGCCCACGCCGCCCACACCCGCGCCCACACCGCCCGTTGCCGCTGCCGCTGCTGCCGCCGCCCCGGCCCCCGCCGCCGCCGCGCTGCGTCCCCCCGCCTTGAGCCGCGCGTCTATGAACTTGGCGATGAGCTCCGCGGGCTTGTTGGCGCGCTGGTTGATAAAGTACTCGAACGACTCCTGCACAGGCCGGAGCAACACATGCACGTGTCAAGACACACGTGTGCGGAGTTGCTGCAGCGCAACGCGGGTAGTTGATTAGTCCACCGTAAACCTCAATGACAAGCAAAAGCAGGTACGGCAGTGCTCATCTCCCAAGGCGCCCAGGAGTTCAGCGCTCCACACGGGTGACCCGCATGCCGCGCCTCCCTGGTCCTACCACCCGCCGCCAACCCCACGCGCCCGCCCCCTCTTGCCACCCTTGTCCCTCCTCCCGCCCCCTCACCCCTTTCCCCTCCAGCTGCCCACCTTGAGTGTCTGCGCGAACGCCTCGCTGCGGCCGAACGCCACCGCCACCACCTCGTCCATGCGGCCCTTGAGCTCCAGCAGCCGCTCCACCATTTCCTTGTCCTGCAGGGTGTTGTATTGAGGAGGGCATGTGTATTAGCAGGTGCCAGTGTGCAAAGGCACCGCCACTCACCTCGTCCCGGCGGCCCTCGAATTCGAGCAGCCGTGCCACCATCTAGTCCTGCAGGGGTGGGCCGTGGGTGCCGCACACTGCCTACGTCCACCCCCCTGCCCTGCCTTTCTGACATCCCTGTGACCTTCCTGTCCACACCTGGCTCGACCGCAAACGCGCGCGCCTACCCGCGCCCATAACCCGCACCAGTTCCTTTACCCACACCGTCCTCCTTAGCCCACACCCCTTACCCCATACCACGTCGTCCTTGACCAGCGCAAGCCCCTCCACTCCCGTGGCCCCCATCACGTCCACCTTACTACCCCTTGACCACGCAACACTGCATAGCTCCCTGCCCCCTCCCCCCTTAACCCACACCCCACACCCCACACCCCGTAACCCACCTTCTCCTCGTCCTTGACCAGCGCCAGCCCCGCCGCCCGCACGTGCTCCCTGAACGCCGCCCGCAGCGCCTCGCCCGCCCCCACGCGCCCCACCAGGCCGTGCAGCCGCCCCAGGTCCCCCACTCGGTGCCCCTCCAGCAGCGGCCCCAGGCCCCGCCGCCCGTCCAGCAGCGACCCCACGTGCCGCCCCACCAGCTCAGCCTCCACCGCGGCGATGAGCGGGCGGCGGGAGGAGGCGTCCAGGTAGGAGGAGCAGCGCTCAAACTCCTCCGACAGCCGCGTCTGGGGGAAGAGGGTGTGGGGAGGGGAAAGCGTGTGACTGGGATGGTACAAGTGCAGCACGATAAGGAGGAGGAGCAGCGCTCGAGCTTTTCAGACAGGCGGGTGTGGGCAACGGGGTGGAAGAGCGCAAAAGGCGGTGAGGGAGAAGTGCCGAGTTCTGTATGCGCATGAACCGGCGCGCGTGGATAGCACGGGAAAGAGGGGGGGAGTGCGTTTGCGTCTGCGTGTCGCGACATGCGCATCCGACAGCCGGCGAGACCCTGCAGCGGCGCAGGGTCGCACCTTGCGGCCCCCTGCCGCTCTGCCACAGCCCATCCACCTGACCACCCACCTACCCCAACCACGCAGCACAGCACGCGCACCCGCCCCCCACCTCACAATACCGCAGCTCGACCATGAGCTTCGTGGGCCCCACACGTGCACCAGCAAGTGCAAAAACCCTAATACACATGCCCACACGCACCTCGCAGTGCCGCAGGTAGGCCGGCACGTCCAGCTCCGCCATCAGCCGCTCGCCCTCCGCCCTGTAGAACGTGGTGGTGGCCTGCGGGTGGTGGAGGGGAGGAGCGGGGAGGGAGTGGGTTGGGCAGGGAGGGTAACAACCCATACTACGCCCCACCCTACATGAATGACTCGTGGAAAGGCCTTCCCCGCTATGGGGTCCATGTCCAGCTGTCCAGCGGCCGAACCCCACCCACAGCTCCACAACCCTAATATTATAATAATGAGGGGGGGGCGGTATCTGATGGTCACGGACAAGCCCGTACGGCCGCGCGTCCGCGCGGGTCCCATCAGGGCAGGCGTGCGCAGGCGTGACATTCCCGTCACTAATATACACATATATATACATCTGCGCCTAATATACACAGGCACGCGCCCATGCGTGAAGGGCTCGTGGAGGGGGACCCTGCTGCTGGGCATCTCAGACTCGTAATACACGCCAACCCGCCGGCCCACCCACCTGCATGAAGGGATCGTGGAAGGCCTCCCCGTAAATGCCCAGCGCGCTCAGCATGCGCAGCAGGCGCTGCAGCAGCGGCCGGTTGACCGCCTCGCCGCAGCGCTCGCGGCCCACCAGCTCAAGCAGCCCCTCCACCGTGCGCTGCTGCAGCTGTGGGTGCAGATGGGTGTGTATTAAGGGCAAGGGTGTTAGAGGTGTGTGCTAGCTGCGCTTGCGCCCCGCCAGCTCCAGTAGCTCCTCCACCGTGCCCTGCTGCAGCTGCGGGTATCAGTAAACGGGTGCGGCGGGATCTTCCCAACGAAGGCCTAAAGGGAGGTGAGGGCGTGCGACTACCGTGCGATGGGCAGTATCCGTGCAGCAGTCCTGTCACCGGGTGCTGCTGCAGCTGCAGGGTGCGGAGGGGCGTAACGTGAGGAAGCACAAGAAGGTGTGCCCCACAGGGGTGAGGGCCGTCCAAGAGCACGGTGGGCCGTGCTCCGCGTGCTGCCGCGGCCGTAGGTTTCACGCCCGTGACACGCGCCGTGCCTTGGCAGCGAGAGGGTGCCCCTTCCGGGGCGCATGCTACTGCGGGCCTGCGTGCCACCCCCCACACCACAACCACCAGCACGTGACCGCACACTCGTGTGGCAAGTGCCGTACGAGTGTCGGCTACCCAGCAGGTGAATGTTGGCCATCCCACCTCGGGCCGTGTCGCCAGGTGGCTCCGGAACAGCGCCAGCCCCAGGTTGAATATGCTGCGAATCGCCGTACCGCCTGCCGCAGTATTGCCCACCACAGCAGCCCCGCCCGCCACTTGCCCCGGCGTCATCTGTGGTACATGGGAAGTCAGCACGCAGCGCCTGTGCTTCGATGGCCGAAAGGGGACTGCCCCGTACAGGGACACCTGTGCATGGCTTCAGATCCTAAGCTCTTCGTTGGGTCAAGACCCCTGGTGCCCTGCTCACCCATCTGAACAGGCGGCCACCACAAGACGTCAGCCATACACGGCAGCACCGAGCAATGAAGACGGGAGGGCCTGCAGCTGTGCACCCGACTTGCAGCACGTGTGTGCAGCTGTGCACATCAGCCCCACAAACGCGTTACGCTCTCGTTGCACACCCCACTGCACAATTGTAGCACGTGCGTGCGCATGGAACCAGTGCGTGCACTGCACGTGAAGTGCTGTCGCAGCGGCTGCAGGGCAAGGCGGTGGTCAGCACGGCGGCAGCTGCACTGCGGTTCGGGATGGAGCTGGCGAGCCACCCGATGCGGGTGCAAAGGGTTCTGCAATTGGTTCCCCCTTGCACCCGCATCGGGTGGTTCGCCAGCTCAATCCCGAACCGCTGTGCAGCTGCCGCCGTGCTGACCACCGCCTTGCCCTCCAGCCGCTGTGACAGCACCTCCACGTGCCGTGGCCCCCGCTGAGCAGCTGCACGGCCCCACCTGCAGCTGCACGGCCCCACCTGCAGCACGTGCGTCCGGTCCAGGTACAGGAAGATCTGCCGCGTGAGCAGCATGGCGCTGCAGTGGTCCCCCCACGCCGCGTCCAGGCGGTCCAGGAAGGGCAGGGCGCCCAGCGCCACGTGCTGGCACAGCGAGGACACGTGCGCGCCGATGTGTGCGTCGCACTCCTGGGAGGGCAACGGTGGAGCGGCAAAGTGGCTAACGGAAACAGTCGGCCTGGGTTAGGGCGAGGTTAGCGATCCTGGGGGAGCGCAGCGGGCGCAAGGGCCGCAGGGAAAATCATGTTTGGGGGGGGGGGGAGCAGAGTGTGGGGTGCAGGGGTTGGCGGTGTGGGAGAGGGGCGTAGCTAGGGGCCAAAGGCGCATGGTGCCGACTGGGGCGCCAACGACAGGCATGTGGTGGGAGAGGGAGGCCAGCTGCGCGGGCAGGGTACAGATGAGGGCACTGGTACGCCGTGGGTGTACCCACTGTGGGTGACGGGGTGGCATGGACACGCCCGGAGAAGAGCCCTGGGTGCGTCCGCTCCTCCAGCCTTGCCCATCGTTTGGCCCCGGCCCCTGGCCGCGCCCCCGCCCCCTTCCCTCACACCAGTACGTCCATGCCGCCCCCACCTGCTGCAGCCGCGCGTACAGCTTGTCCGCCATCTTGTGCATGCACATGTCCTGTACGGCCTGCGGTACGTACGGCACGGGGCGTACAGTACGATACGTACGGCAGCAGGCGGCCGTCAGCTCATGTAGTCACAAGGCATCCGGCTGCACACGTTGTGTACGTCCACGTCGTGCCGTCGCAGGCGCAGGGTCGTACAGCCCTGTGTACCAGGCAGCAAGTGCCGGTGGTGGGGCGTGGTGCTGGTGGCGGTGGTGCAGCAGGATGGCTCAAAGTTTAGGTGTGGTTCAGGTTCACACAGGTCTAGGTTTACATGTACAGCGGCGCTGTGGCTCTGCCTCCCCGTGCTCCCGTTGGGAGTCTGGGACCACCCTCCAGCTGCTGCCCCTGCTCCGACCGGCGCAGGCCCTTCCCATGACCGTGGCCTGGCTGTTTGCAGAACCACAGCGACTAATATACCTAGCCGCTTGCCGTACAGTACTGCCCCGGGTCCTGCCGTACCGTGTACAGCTCCTCCAGGCTGCAGGACACCGGCCGCTTGCGGTGCACGGCGTCAATGCAGTCGCGCAGCTTGTTCCATGTCACCTCCTCGAAGTTGGCTGGCAGCTCAGGTTTAACTGGTGATATGACACGGGGCAGAACAGGTCAGGGGCGGTTAGGGGCAAGCCTAGGAAGCGGGGACAACAGGAAGGGAACCGTGACTACTGCCTGAGGTGGCACGCCCAGGTACCACAACGTGTGTTTAGAGATGTCCCCGCCAGGAGGCCACCGCTGTTTATGTATGTAACAGTGCTTGCGGCGCACCTTTGAGCGGCTTGATCACAAGCTTCTTGGTCTGCTGCGAAGCCCCATTCGCCACTGGCAGCAGGCCCCCGACTGGGGCCTTGCCGTTCCGACCCCCAACAGCCGACATGATGTCACTTTGGTTGGTTTTAGATTCTCAGCGCTGCTGCGCCTGCGCGCTTATGACTGGCGCATACTGCGTTTGGTTAATGCACCAATGCTGAGTAGCAGGCGCACTCGTCAGATGGAGTTTTGTAGCAAAATGTCCTCTAGTTGGTTACAGCATGCTAGGAAAGGTGGCCTAGCAACAAGGAAGCGCTCGTTACGTTGCGCTTCCACGACGTTCCGAGAACTCTTGGCAACAAAGAAAGACTCGCCCTAAGCGCCTCCCAAGGACGACAGGTATCCCTATATTCTAATTGAATGTTGAATGTCAATGCAGTTATATGCAGGTGACTTCTCTGCAGGCCAGAAGCCATTCATGCAGCGGCCGTTAGGCCATCCGCCGTGTGGTCGCTCAACGCTGTGCAAGCAGCACTCCCGCGCTTCCTACCCGCACCACCTCCTTCCGCTGCCCAGCACCGTCCCTCCATAACCCCGCCCATGCCCCGCCCTACATCACCTGCCCTACCCCAGGACCAGGCCCTCCTGCACCTGCAGGTGCGCAACGTGGCGGGCGGGTGGCAGCTGGGTTAGTACGACAAGGTAACACGTCCAGTAACCCTGAGAGTGAGTGTGAGTGCTCTCCTGCTGGCTTTGTTACAAGTGACGTTATCTGTATACGGGTTATGCATCCCGATTCCCGCAACAGCATCTCTACACCGCCAAGTACGACATGTCCACGCCCACGGGTGACAGAAAATGTGCAGGGGGTGGGATCCACCGGTATGAGGGCACGGGCTCAGCCCAACGGTAGTGGCTAGTGGGTGGGGTCCAGCTTCATACAGACTGCGTCCGTTGTGCAACTCAAGATGGCCTCGCACCTATACGTGCAGCATGTCACGCGCGTGCTGCAGTGCGCTTCGGACCTCACACCACCGTGCACTGCTGCCAAGCAGCATGCATGTATGCGCTGGGCCGCGCTGCCAAGTATTGCCACAATGACCTGTTGACGTAAAGCACATTTGGTGCGGCGTCGGCGTGGGCATCCTGTTTACATACATGGGGTGCCGTGGGTTGTGTGGCTAAGGCGCTCCCAAGCGTGCGGCAGGCAACCCGTTGCGTTGTTGACACGGTGCAGCACGGTGTGGTAGCTGCGGCACGTGGCAGTTGCCAGTGCAGCGTGGTGTGCCACAGCGCGATGAGTGAGTGTGCCAAACTGATTGATTGCAGCAGTGCGCTGCTCTATGTTGCAGGATGCAAGGCCTACCGTGCGTGTTACGTCTCGAGTCGCCCAGGTCACGTCACGCATGTTCGTACATCGCGTCCGGTTGCTATCGCCGTCAGCTGTAGTCCTGTAGAGCAATGGCACGGTCACCGAAGCTATGCGTTTTCACCCTGCGACCTCGTTCGACCAGGGGAGACCTTTGTTCGACCCATGTATATTCGTTAGGCTAAAACTCAACCCATGTATGTACTGTTGTGGGGGTGCGTGGGGGTTCCACCCCCATGCGCATGTTCCTGATACTATTGGCTGCAACGGCTGGTGCCCCTATAACATAGCTCGGACATGTCCCAGATTGCATGCTAGTTGACAGGGGAACGACACGCTGTGTGCAGGGTCAGGGAAGGAAACTTTGGGGAGCAGGTCCCTGCCTGCGAGGGAGGCGCTTGGTGGGTTGGGAGGAGGTTGCACCTTGCCTCGCCTGTCCCTCCTAGCCTCCAACCACGGCCGAACTGCTACGCCCAAAGGGCAGCGCTGGTCCAGTGCCGGTCGCACCACGGCCTGACAGCCAACGAGCCACACAGCCCGCGGCAGCTGCAGGGCCCCACCTTGCCCCACGCAGCAGGAGCTGACACGATGTGGTGACCGGCTGACCGATCGATGCAGGGTGTGTTTGGGGACAACATTGGGGCTGGTGGTGCCACCGTCTATGTGGATCTGGGTGTGGCATGGACAGCGCCCGATGGCCATCTGCTGAACTGCAGGCGAGCATTGCTTTATGGTGGCGCGTTTGCCTCACATGTTGGGCTGCTGGTCACGCTGCGGTGCCATTGTGCGACGGCAGCAGGCAGCAGACAGCAGACCCAGGTATCATCTTGTGTGTTCCACCATGCGGATGGCGTGGGCCTGCCTGGACAGGACAAGGAGCATGCGGATATGGTCTTAACCCCGTTTGGTACATGTACACAAATGGGGCAAGGCGCATGTACATGCTCACAACGACACAGCGCGTGTACACCGTACTTGGCACGACCCCAGCATGGGGCTGTGCGCCTTGGTCGTAGGCCTTATGGAAAACCCTGGTGCCCACATGACCACAGTCCATTGCAACTTTGTGGTACTGTAGATTGCAAGGACGTGTTTTAGCAGGGCCAGGGCCTGAAACTGGCATTCACCCGGCATTGTGCCAAGCCCATTTAGTGCACCCGCATCTTTAAGTGTACACGAAGAAGCCTTGCTCGCGAGATGAACCCAATCAACGCGGCAAAGGCGGTGCTGCACCGCGTGGGCTTTGCGCTGAGGGAGAGCGGCCAGGCGCTGGAGCGTGTCGGATGTCGCCTACAGGGCAATTACAGCTTTGAGGAGAAATGTGAGCATGCTTTGGACGTGATGCAGCTGGGGCTCATTGTACTGCTCGGAAACTCACGCCCATCCACTCTCGGGCTTTTTTTCAGTGAGCCGGCACATGCCGGTAATGCCTCTGGGCTATCAGGTCCCCTCTGTCCCAAAGTCGTCTTGGGTAGCCCCCTCGGGTCTCGTCTCGGGCGATGTCAAGCTGGGCGAGGGGAGCTCGGTTTGGTATGGAGCTGTCGTGCGCGGTAAGCTTCGTTACAGGTGCAGGACTTGCACTACTCAGAGTACGTGCCCTTCGCATACTTGATGGGGTACTGTGCTTGCAGGCGACTTCCAGCCGGTCACGGTTGGAAACAACAGCAACATTCAGGATGCCGCGTACGTGGGCGCCACCAGCGAATTCAGCCCTCCGGTTGTCATCGGCGACAACGTGTCGGTGGGGCATGGGGCAGTGCTGAAGGGGTGCAAGATTGGAGACAACGTGCTGGTTGGCATCAACGCTGTCATCTCGGAGAACGTGGAGGTGAGACGCATACTGGAAGGCCATATTGGGCTCTTCAGCAATCAGTCAGCCACAGCCTGACCAGCGTGGCAGTAATAAGCAGCACATATGCCTGCCAGGCTGTGCCACCAGTACCTGCTTCGGTGCCACACCCTACGCTCCCCGTGCAGCACCACCCCACCCACCTACGTTGAGCAGCCGCAGCCTGCCTCACTGTTTGCTTCTTATCGCTGGACATTCCACTTGCTCCGCACCCCATTAGCACCTGCTTTCTAGTATGCTACTGTGTCCTCGCAACTGCATCGCTACCCACCTACAGTCACTCGCTCACTCCTCACTCCACCCGCCTGACAATAATCCGCACGACTCCTCACGACCCTATCACTCACCCACACAGCAGTGCCTGAACCTTCCACACCCGCTGGTCATGAACCTTTCACTCCAGCATGCTCACACCCGCTAGCCTCTCCTCCCCGACCCACACCACCCCAATCCCATCCACCCTTTCCCCAACCGAACGCCAACCTCTGCCCCCTTGCGGTCCCCGCCTAGGTGGAGGCGGGTGCCGTGGTGGCCGCCGGGTCGTACGTTGAGGAAGGCACTGTGGTGCCGTCGGGGGAGCTGTGGGCGGGCAACCCGGCCAAGAAGCTGCGCGACGTCAAGCCCGGGGAGGTGGAGTACCTCAAGACGCTGCCGGGCAGGTACACGGAGCTGGCCGGGGAGCACAAGGGCATGGTCAAGGTGCTCAAGATGCAGCAGGCCAACTACTACTCGTGAAGCTGAGGCCGCGGTCGGAGGACTTGGGTTGGAATGGAATGAGGGGCAGTGGTGTGCGGCTCAGGGAGGGCTCTTGGTGCGGCGGTGCGGATGATTGGGGCTGGGCGTTGTGCTGTGGCGTGCTAGGCTGGGCGGAGAGGTGGCTGGCGGGAGCATAGAGCGCTGGGGTGTGGCAGGGCGCGGAGGTTGCTTTGGCTGCTGGCTAGCACCGTTACTGCTGCTCGGGAGTCATGTTGGCTTATCGGCTTATCTTCTAACGATGTTATGTGGACGATTGGCTACACGGCATCAGGGGCATCCCCTGCACGGCATGTAGGCTAGTGCATTGTGTGCATGCAGTGCTTTGGTGCGAGAGGCGTTATATGGACGTCCGAACATGAGACAGATTGGATCTTACAATGCACCACGGACCACACCCCACATCCTTGGGGTGGGCAAGTGCGGAATGAGGCAATCCCAATAGCAGGCGGATGTATGCCGCTGTAACGGTTGCGGTGTCCCGGCTCCTCATGCTCCGCCTGCTGAGCCCTGCTGATCACTGGTTCCGCAGCTGCGTCAGCATCTGGCGGTAGTGCTGCCGGATGTAGTCCTCCGAGGGCGGCGCCTGGCCGCGGGACGCGTACATGGCCTGCGTGATGCGGATGTTCCTGCGGGGCGGGGCGGGAGGGGGGGCCACCCCGGGGCAGGGCAGGGAAGGGGTGCAGCCACCAGGCGGCGCACGCGGCAGGCGGAGGGGTAAGACACCGAAGCACGTAAATAGGGGTGGGCGTATGCATGGCCGGAGTACGGCAATGCAGGTGCAATCGCGCGCGGTGCCGGATCACCTTACCTGGACCTTACCTGAATACCTTGCCGGTTGTACTGGTGCCACAAAACAACATGCGCTCACGCACTTACCTGCCAATCCGTAGCTACCTATGACCTGTCTTTAATACGATCCGGCGAAGCACTGAGTTCAGCGCCTCGTGGCGAGGATCATGACGCTAGACTCGCTCCTACGCCACTGCCTGAGCCACATGGGCAACACCACCCACCTACCAAGACCACAGCTGGGCCCCGTGAAGCTCAACTCGCATACCATGCACAACGCATAAAACCGTTTCCTCGCACCTACTCAAAGCCATCCGCGCATACGCCTTTCTGCTTCATCACACTCCATGGTCCGCTGCTGATGTTACCCAGGCCATAGCTCATTGCCTCCGCAGTATCACTATTAGTGGACCTATGTAGAACCAACTCCAAGTTCCCGTGCTCGCGTGCAGCATACCACAAGACATCATACCAAGAACGTCCGATACAACAATACGCAGGGGGCCTACTTCCATCATGATGTCCATAACGGGGTATCGGCGGGTGTTTAGCGCGTGCAGATGTCTCAGGGGTGGCCAGGCGGTGCAGTTCAGATTGGGCAGGATGTGTTGCGAAAAGTACGTTCGTATGCGTCTTTCCATGCAAATTAATGGTATAAATCATGTGCGCATCCATGCAATGCAGTGCAAAACACTATGCCTTCTTTCACCACACCACGTGAGCTTGCTCACGCAGATACTGCCATGCCATACCATGTTCTGGCGCATTACCGAAGATACCCTACGCTTTTGAAACCGGATAATCGATGACAGTGCTTGCCGCCGTGTACGACAAACGAGCGTCTGCTTAGAATGCGGAAACAGCACGGTACGACACACGCGCACACGCTCAGTCCCATGCTTTCCACACCCAATGCAGCGCAACACAACGAACTGTCCACAATAATTGAAGCCCTGACCTTCGGCCCTCTCGCCAAAGACCAACGCACCACCAACTTACTCTTCCTCCGTGTACGGCTTGGAGCCAGACTTGGCGGCCCCGCCCGCACTGCCACCGCCGCCGCCAGCACCCACACCCGCGCCGCCCCCCATGCGCGCGTACCCGCCCCCGCTCCCACCGTTCTGCTGCGCCTGCCCCATGCCGCCACTCACGCCGCCCATTCCCATGCCCATCCCCCCGCCCATGCCGCCCGTCCCCATGCCCATCCCGCCGCCCATGCCACCCGTCCCCATGCCCATCCCCGACCCAGGTGTAGGCTCCCGCATGGTCCGCCGTGGGGACCGGTCCACATGCCTGCCTTGCTGCTGCCCGCCGCCGATGCCCCCGCCCATCCCCATCCCCATGCCTCCGCCCCCCGACCGCTGCGCCACCTCCTGCTGTACCCGTCTGTACGTCTGCAGGTACTGCTCGTACGTCATCTGCTTGAAGTCGAGGACGTCACCCCCGCCCCCGCCCCCACCCCGCCGCTGCGCCG
>VFQN01000785.1_pt1 | contig 57045 bp, 49 predicted proteins | sample 3512371 | NCBI WGS metagenome assembly VFQN01 (sample SAMN10412370, study PRJNA504923) | tailings metagenome | isolation source: Replicate 2 from Balatoc abandoned mine | place: Philippines: Itogon, Benguet | collected 2017-08-28
TGCGGGTGTCGTTGACCTTGACCACCGCCTCGACGATCCGCGTCGGGCTGTCGTAGTCCTCGGCGGTCTTGAGCAGGGCGAGGGTGTCCTTGGGGAAGCAGCTCCCGCCATAGCCGGGACCGGCGTGGAGGAACTTCGAACCGATGCGGTTGTCCATCCCGATCCCGCGGCTGACATCCTGCACGTTGGCGCCGACCTTCTCGCACAGGTCCGCCATTTCGTTGATGAAGGTGATCTTGGTCGCGAGGAAGGCGTTCGCCGCATACTTGATCAGCTCGCTGGTGCGCCGCGAGGTGAACAGGATGGGGCTCTCGTTGAGGAACAGCGGGCGATAAACCTCGCGCATCACCTCGCGGCCGAAATCGTCCTCGGCACCGATGACGATGCGGTCCGGGCGCTTGAAATCGCCGATCGCCGCGCCCTCGCGCAGGAATTCGGGATTGGAGACGACCGCAACCTTGTGCGCGGTGCCGGTCTCGCGGATGATCCGCTCCACCTCGTCGCCGGTGCCGACCGGGACGGTTGACTTGGTCACGACCACCGCATCGCCCGACAGCTTCTCGCCCACCTCGCGCGCGACCTCGTAGACGAAGGTGAGGTCGGCGTGGCCGTCACCCCGGCGGCTGGGCGTGCCGACGGCGATGAAGATCGCGTCCGCGCCCGCGATCCCCTCGCCCAGATCGGTGGTGAAGCTGAGACGCCCGGCCTTCACGTTGCTTTCGACCAGCGCATCGAGGCCCGGCTCGTAGATCGGCATGATCCCGGCGTGCAGGCGGTCGATCTTGCCCTGATCCTTGTCGATGCAGACCACATCGTGCCCGAAATCGGCAAAACACGCGCCCGACACGAGCCCGACATAGCCCGAACCCACCATCGCAATCTTCATGTCCGGCTTTCCCTGATACGCTGTCTGTGAACCGGCTCGCGCGCCGCACCGCTTGGATCAATGCGGGCGCTCGCCATGGAAAGTCGCGATGGATCCCGCCTCGTCCGTGCAGGCCTGGAGGATCCGCCGCTGGTCGCCCTCGAGCACGAGGGCTGTAAGCACACCGGAGCGGAAAGCGCCAGTGTCGATGCCGATGCGGTTGCCGCAGTCCATCACCCGGTCGAAGATCGTGTGCCCGTGGACGACCACCTTCTCGAGCGGACCTTCATGGTTGAGGAACCGCTCGCGGATCCAGAGGAGGTCGCTGCGCTTCTGTTCGGCCAGCGGGCGCGCGGGATCGATCCCGGCATGGACGAAGACATAGTCCCCTGCGCGGATCATCGTCTCGAAGGAGGCGATGTAATCGCGGGTCTCCTGCGAGACGACCTGCGGCAGGCGCTCGAAAATCTCCTCGAGCTCGAGCTTGGCCAGTTGCTTGCTGGAAAAGCCGTAGCTCAACACCGTCTCGTGCCCGCCGTGCTTGAGGAAGTGGCGCAGCGCTTCGGGCTTGGTGAAGGCGGCGAGGAACATCTCCTCGTGATTGCCGGCGAGAATGCGCACCTTGCGGGTCTGCTGCCAGGCGCGGGCGCGCTCGACCACGCCTGCGCTGTCCGGACCGCGATCGACGAGGTCGCCGAGCAGGATGATGCGGTGGTCGAGCCCCGGCGCGGCGACGATCTCCTCCTCGATCGCGGCGATCATCGCGTTGAACAGATCGAGCCGCCCGTGGATGTCGCCGACCGCGTAATAGCGCGTGCCCGCCGGCACTTCCGGCAGCTTGGCCGGCGGCGGGGGACGGAAAAACTCGCGCAGTTTCTGAAGCATGATCGATCAGGCTGTCCGGTTGTGCGACCCCGGCCGGTTCTGCCGGGGGGCGGGGAGGCGCGCGCCGCTTCGGCAGAGGGGCGCGCATACTCCGCACGACGCGGGTGCGCAACCGGCCCTCCGGCGTGCGCGATGGACGGTGCGAAATTGGCGTCCAACAGTCATCGCACGCTAGGCGTCAATCGAGCGTGAAGCTGACCGTCGTGACAACCCGCACCTTCTTGTAGGGGCTGTCTGCCGAACCCCAGCCGCCCGCCTCGCCGTCGCGCGCCTCGATCTCGAAGTAGCCCTGTGTGGCGTCGCGGATCTTGCCGACGCCCGAATCCGAATCCTTGGCGAACTGCTCGGCGGCAGCGCGCGCGTCGCGGGTGGCGGCGGCGACCATCTCGGGCTTGATATCGTTCAATTTGGTGAAGGTGTAGGCCATGCCCGAACCTTCCTCGAGGAACACCCCGCGCCCGACCAGATCGAACTGGCGGGCGACCGCCTTCTGCGCGCGTGCGATGTCGGTGGTGCGCAGCGCAAGGCGCTGGCGGACGGTGTAGGTGGTCACACCCTCGCTCGTGAAGCTGGTGACGTTGGCCCCGGTCGGCTGGAGCGCGTCGGCGGGAAAGCCGAGCTCCCGGAAGAAGGCCTCGATGCTGGCGGTGTCGCGCCGCACCTTGTCCTGCGCCTCGGCAAGGCTGACGGAGGAGGCGGAGTAGGAGATCGTCCAGGTGGCGAGATCGGCGGTCACGTCGCGCTCGGCCAGCCCGCGCACGGTAACCGCGCGCTCGGCATCCTTGGCGCGCAGCAGCCCGTCGCCCAGCAGGTATCCGCCTGCGACCATCCCGACCGCAAGGATCGCCGCCGTGCCGAACCAGCGCTGGTTGGCCGGCCCGCCAAGGGCACCGCCCGGCGCAGTCGCAGGTTGCATCTCGTCACCGCTCATCGCATTGTCCCCCGTAAGAGTTGGTGCGACGAGTTGTGCACCAGCGTCGATGAACCGTTTTTGAATGGAAAGCCCGATGGTCAAATATCTGCACAGCATGATCCGTGTCGCCGACCCGGAGGCAACGGTCGCCTTCTTCAAGCTGATCGGCCTTGAGGAGGTGCGCCGCTTCGACAGCGAGCAAGGACGCTTCACGCTGATCTTCCTCGCCGCGCCGGGGCAGGAGGGCCTCGCCGAGGTCGAGCTCACCTACAACTGGCCCCCCGCCGATGGCAGCGCGCCCGAGGAATACACCGGCGGGCGCAATTTCGGCCACCTCGCCTACCGTGTCGCCAATGTCTACGAGACCTGCCAGCGGCTGATGGACGCCGGCCACACCATCCACCGCCCCCCGCGCGACGGGCACATGGCCTTCGTCAAGTCGCCCGACGGCATTTCGATCGAACTGCTCCAGGAAGGCTATCTCGAACCGGCCGAGCCGTGGGTCAGCATGCCCAATGTCGGCAGCTGGTAGGCGTCAGCTTTACTGGACGCCCGCAATTAAAACGATTTAAACCACTAAAAGAATCAAGAGTATTGCATTAAACGCCGTGTAAACGTAGGTTGACGCCTTACTTGGGGAAGGGGGTCGCCTTGTCCATCACGGAGCCTGGTCTGTGGCAGAGGCTTGCCCTGCTGCAGCACGAACTTCTGCTTTTCGCAGGCGTGTTCTTCCTGATCGGGGCGCTCGACGATCTGGCGGTCGATGCCGCTTACCTCTGGCTCAGAATGACGGGACGCGCGGTGACGCTGCGCCGCAGTCGCGGGGCGTTGCTGCGCCGCCCGCTGTCGGGGCCGGTCGCGGTGCTGATCCCGGCCTGGCAGGAGTCCGCGGTGATCGGCCAGACCATCCGGCACCTGCTCGAGACCTGGCCGCAGCCCGAGTTGCGCCTCTTCGTCGGCTGCTACCGCAACGATCCCGCGACGCTCGGCGCGGCGATCGCCGGCGCGCGCGGCGACGTGCGCCTGCGGCTCGTGATCCACGGGCACGACGGGCCGACCACCAAGGCCGATTGCCTCAATCGTCTGCATGCCGCGATGGCGCTCGACGAGGCGCGCAGCGGCCGCAGCTTTGCGATGGTCGTCTTCCACGATGCCGAGGACATGGTCGATCCCGGCGCGCTCGGTCTGCTCGACGAGAGCGTGGCGGCGGGCGCGGATTTCGTGCAGCTCCCGGTCGAGCCGCTGGTGCCGCGCCATCGCCCCTGGCTCGCGCGGCACATCGGCGCGCATTACTGCGAGGAATTCGCCGAGGCGCATGGCAAGGCGCTGGTGGTGCGCGATGCTCTGGGTGCGGCACTGCCGGGGGCGGGAGTGGGCTGCGCGGTCTCGCGCCGGGCGCTGGGATGGCTCGCCGCGCGCCAGGGTGCCGAGGGCGGGCAGGGCCTGCCCTTCGCCAGCGATTCCCTCACCGAGGACTATGAACTCGGCCTCGCCATCGCCGCCGCCGGGGGGCGCTGCCGTTTCGTCCGGGTGCGCGGCGATGACGGGCGGCTGATCGCCACCCGCGCCTTCTTCCCCCACCGCTTCGGCACCGTGGTGCGGCAGAAGAGCCGCTGGGTGCTCGGCATCGCCTTGCAGGGCTGGGACCGCGTCGGCTGGGACGGCGGGGTGAGCGAATACTGGATGCGCGCGCGCGACCGGCGCGGGCCGATGACCGCGCTGGTGCTGCTGGTGGGCTATGCGCTGGTGGTGCTCACCGGCGCGATGGGGCTGATGGTGGTGACGGGCCTTGCCGAGCCGCCGCCGCTGACCCCGCTGCTGGCGGCGGTGCTGGTCGCCAACGGGCTCGCCTTCGGCTGGCGGATCGCGATGCGCTTTGCCTTCACCGCGCGCGAATACGGGATCGGCGAGGGACTGCGGGCGGTGCTGCGCCTGCCGCTCGCCAATGTCATCGCGATCATCGCCGGGCGGCGCGCGGTGATGGCCTACATCCGCACGCTGGGCGGAGCGGCGGCGGCCTGGGACAAGACCGAGCATGACTATCACCCGACCGAGGCCCGGCTGATCGGCGCGGTCCAGCAATGACAGGGGCGGCCCGCCGCGCTCCGGCCCGCGGCGGGCCGCTGGTGATGCTCGCGCTGTTGCTCGGCGGCTGGGGCGCGGCGCGCGTGATGTGGTGGGAGCACCCCTTCGTGCCGGACGCAGGCGCGGTCGCCATCCCGGTCGCGATGCGGCGTCCTGCGGCGGCATGGGACGGCTTGGTGCCGCCCCTGACGTCGCGGGAGACCTGGACCGGCATCCCGGGAGCCGGAGACCTGCCTCGCCAGCGGCGGGAGCGCCGCGACGTTGTCGCGCCCGCGAGTTCCGCGCCGCGCGCACCCGCTGCCGCCGGGGGCCCGCCAAACGCCGCGGCGGCAGGCCTGCGAACGCCCGAGCCCGCCCCGCCGCCCGCGCCCGCATCCGCGCCCTTTCTCCCTCCGCCTGCAAGCGCGACCGCCATCCCCGCGCCGAGCCCTGCAAGGCCGGGGCGCTGGTCGCTCGATGCCTGGGCCTTCTGGCGGCAGGGCTCCGACGCCGCCCCGGTCAGCCAGGGGCGCGTGCCGATCTACGGCGCGAGCCAGGCGGGCGCGGTGCTGCAATACCGCCTCGCCCCGTCCAGCCCGCGCGACCCGCGCCTCTACGCCCGCGCCTACCGTGCGCTGGTGCGGCGGGGGGAGAGCGAAGTCGCGGCCGGTGCCTCGCTTCGCCCCCTGCCGCGCGTGCCGGTGCGGGTGGCGGGCGAGCTGCGCTACACCGACGCCGCCTTTTTCGACGATCTCCGCCCTGCCGCCTATGCCGTGACCGAAATCCCCCCGCTGCCCCTGCCGCTCGGCGCGCGGCTCGAGGCCTACGGGCAGGCCGGCTGGGTCGGCGGTCGGGGAGCGACACCCTTCGCCGACGGCTTCGCCGCCATCACCCGCGAGGTGCCCAAGACGGCGAGGCTCGGCGACACGGCCCTGCGCGTCAGCCTCGGCCTTGCCGCATGGGGTGGGGCACAGCGCGATGCCGACCGGCTCGACATGGGCCCGACCCTCAGGCTCGATACCCGCATAGGCGAGGTGCCGGCGCGCCTCACGGTCGACTGGCGGGCGCGGGTGGCGGGGGATGCCTCCCCCGGCTCGGGCGTCGCGGCGACGCTTTCGGCGGGTTTCTGAAGGCCGGGCGGGTGGTCTTCAACAAGTCGTCGGCGCGATCATGGAACAAGTGACCGGCGCGGCTTTCAACGCCCCGCGGCCTCGGCTAGCCTGCCGCGCATGGACGTCTACCTGCCCATCGCGAATCTCTCGGTCAACGGGCTCTACATCGTCCTGCTGGGCGGGCTGACGGGCATCCTGTCGGGGCTGTTCGGCGTGGGCGGCGGGTTCCTGACGACCCCGCTGCTGATCTTCTACGGCATCCCGCCCACGGTCGCCGCCGCCTCCGCCGCCACGCAGGTAACGGGGGCGAGCGTTTCGGGCGTGCTCGCCCATTCGCGGCGCAAGGGGGTGGACTACCGCATGGGCGCGGTGATGGTCGGAGGCGGGATGATCGGCGCGCTGATCGGTGCGGCGCTGTTCAGCGCGCTCCAGGCGGTCGGCCAGATCGATGTGGTGATCTCGATCCTCTACGTGGTGATGCTCGGCTCGATCGGGACGCTGATGATGCGCGAGGCGATCGAGGCGCTGCGCCCCGGCCTGTTCGGCAAGAGCGGGCCGCAGGTCAGGAAGCGCCGCCACCATCCGCTCGTCGCCAGCCTGCCCTACCGCTGGCGCTTCTACGCCTCGGGGCTCTACATCTCGCCGCTCGCGCCGATGATCCTCGGCATGGCGGTGGGCGTGCTGACCATGCTGATGGGAGTGGGCGGCGGGTTCCTGCTGGTGCCGGCGATGCTCTACATCCTCGGAATGAGCGGCAACGTGGTGGTCGGCACCTCGCTGTTCCAGATCCTGTTCGTGACGATGGTCACGACCATGACCCATGCGCTCACGACCAAGGCGGTCGATCTGGTGCTGGCGGCGCTGCTGCTGCTGGGATCGGTGCTGGGAGCGCAGTTCGGGACGCAGATCGCCCTCAAGGCGCGGCCCGAATACCTGCGCCTCGCGCTCGCCGCGCTGGTGCTCGTGATCGCGCTCCGGATGCTCTACGGCCTCGGCGTCCAGCCCGACGAGATCTACACCGTGGTGCCGCTTTGAGGCTCGCCGGGCGGCTTGCCTGCCTGCTGCTCGTGTGGGGGGCGCTGACAGCCACCCCCGCGCTCGCCCAGCGCGAACCCGTGCTGGTGCCCGCCGTCAGCCAGTCGCGGATCGAGGTGCGGCAGGGCTTCACCGGCGCGCGGCTGCTGCTCTACGGCGCGGTGATCGACCCCGAGGGCACGGGCGGGCGCGGCACCGATTACGATATCGTGGTGGTGCTCAAGGGCCCGACCGAGCCGGTGCGGATTCGCGAGAAGGAGCGCATCGCGGGCATCTGGATGAACGCCGGATCGAGCGACTTCCGCTCCGCCCCGGCCTTCTTCGCGGTCGCCTCCTCGCGCCCCGTGGCCGATATCGTCGACGAGCGGACGGCGGCGATCTACGAACTCGGCACCGACTTCATCCAGCTCTCCCCCTCGGGCCAGATCGATCCCGAGGAACAGGCCCGTTTCGCGCAGGGGCTGGTCGCGCTGCGCCGCGGGCAGGGGCTCTATCAGGAGAACCCCCGCGGGGTGCGGATCGCCGAGAAGGTGCTCTACCAGGCGCGCATCGACCTGCCCTCCAACGTCACCACCGGGCGTTACACCGCCGAGACCTTCGCCATCGCCCGCGGCCGGGTGCTGGCGAGCGCGACCGCGCGGATCGAGGTGGTCAAGGCAGGCCTCGAGGGACAGGTGGTCACCGCCGCCCAGCGATGGTCGTTCTTCTACGGCCTCGGCGCGATTGCGCTCTCGCTCGGCATGGGCTGGCTCGCCGGACGGCTGTTCGCGCGGGCCTGAAGCCCCTGGTCCGAAAAGGTTTGCGTTGACGCGATCTTAACCTCGTCGGCCCTATTTCCCATGGCTTAGGGCCGCGCGAGGGAAGGGCGCCAATGACCGATCACCCGAGACAGGATTTCGAGCGTTTCACCGGGCCCGACCCGGTCGGCGCCGAGGAAGTGGCGACCGCCTATGCCCGCGGCACGCACGAGAATTCGCGGCTGCCGATCGGCGTGGTGCTGGAAATCTCGGGCTCGGGCTCGCAGATCGCGCTCGACCTGCAACGCATCAACGAATGCATGAAGGACGCCGATCCGTCCGTGCAGATGGCAGGGCAGGTCGGCAGCCAGGTCAAGATCCGCGTCGGCGATGCCTGGCTGCTCGCCAATGTCCGCGACCAGCGCAAGGACCGCCGCACCGAGGGCGGGATCATCGCCCATATCGACTTTCTCGGCGAGGGCGGCGAGGAGAAGCTGACCGGCCGCATCCACGGCTTCAAGCGCGGCGTCACCCGCTATCCCATCCCGGGCGCGATGATCTACCCCGCCACCACCCGCGACCTCGAACAGATCTACGCCAGCGACGGGCGCGCCAGCATCACCATCGGCAAGGTCTTCCCGACGAAGGACATCCGCGCCGGCCTTTACATCGACGCCATGCTCGGCAAGCACTTCGCGCTGCTCGGCTCGACGGGTACCGGCAAGTCGACCAGCGCCGCGCTGATCCTCCACCGCATCTGCGAGGCCGCGCCCAAGGGTCACATCGTGATGATCGACCCGCACGGCGAATATTCCGCCGCCTTCCGCACCACGGGGCAGATCCTCGACGTCTCGAACCTGCAGATGCCCTACTGGCTGATGAACTTCGAGGAGCACTGCGAGGTGCTGCTCACCAGCAGCGGCAACGAACGCCAGGTCGATGCCGACATTCTCGCCAAGTGCCTGCTGGGCGCGCGGCAGAAGAACCGGCTGGCGCAGACGATGGGCAAGATCACGGTGGATTCGCCCATCCCCTATCTCCTGTCCGACTTCGGCAACATCCTCCAGGACGAGATGGGCAAGCTCGACAAGGCGACCTCGAGCGCGCCCTACATGCGCATCAAGGGCAAGCTCGACGAGATCAAGGCCGATCCGCGCTACCAGTTCATGTTCTCGGGCATGCTGGTCGGCGACACGATGGCCGACTTCATCGGCAAGATCTTCCGCATGCCGGGCAACGGCAAGCCGATCTCGATCATCGACGTCTCGGGCGTGCCGTCCGACATCACCTCGACCGTGGTCGCGGTGCTGAGCCGCCTCGTGTTCGACTTCGCGATCTGGGGCCGCGAGGAAAAGACCCGGCCCGTGCTGCTGGTGTGCGAGGAAGCGCACCGCTACGTGCCCAACGAGAAGAACGCCGATGGCTCGTCGGTCGGCAAGATCCTGAGCCGCATCGCCAAGGAAGGCCGCAAATACGGCATTTCGCTCGGCCTCATCACCCAGCGCCCCTCGGACCTTGCCGAAGGCGTGCTGTCGCAGTGCGGCACGATCATCTCGATGCGCCTCAACAACGACCGCGACCAGGCCTTCGTGAAAGCCGCCATGCCCGAAGGGGCGCGCGGGTTCCTCGATTCGATCCCTGCGCTGCGCAACCGCGAATGCATCATCTGCGGCGAGGGCGTGGCGATCCCGATCCGCGTCAGCTTCGACGCGCTCGAGGAACACAAGCGCCCGGCTTCGGAAGACCCGAGCTTCGTCGAACTGTGGAACAGGGACGGCGGCGAGGAAGAACTGGTCGAGCGGGTGGTGATGCGCTGGAGAAGCCAGGGATAGTGTTCCCACCCCCGACCCCTCCCGCAAGCGGGAGGGGAGTATCAGAGCGGCCCAGTCCCCCTCCCGCTTGCGGGAGGGGCTAGGGGTGGGCCCGTCACGTACCCCGCGTATCCCCATAGAGGTGAATGTGCATCCGGTCGCTCATCCGGAAGCCGTGCTTGAGGCACAGCTCTGACAGCCAAACCTGCCGCGCGCGCAGGGTCGCGCTGTCGGTGCCTTCGGCCATCAGGAACACCCGCTCGGGCCGGAAGCGGTGGCGGCCGTGGAGCGCCAGCACTTCGTCCACATCCTCGGGTGAAGCCACCACGAACTTGAGGAAGGCGCGCGGGTCGCTTGCCCATGCGTCGAGCCGTTCGGGGATCAGCGATAGGTCGGCCGGGTTGCCGCTGTGCGCGAGCTTGGGGCTGACATTGTACTGATCGACCCGGACATCGAGCCGCACGAGGGGCGCGACGGTGCCGTTGGTCTCGATCTCCACTGCCATGTCCGGCAGATGCCCCAGCATCTCGGCGAGCGCAGGAGCCTGGAGCAATGGCTCGCCGCCGGTGATGACGAGGCGCTTCTGGCCCAGCGCCGCGATCCGCTCCGCGGTGTCGGCCGGCGAGAGCGCCACCTGATTGGCCTTGCGCTCGAAGGCAATGCCGTCGCGGTGGGGCCGGTTGTCGCCCTCGAACCGCCACGTATAGGCCGTGTCGCACCAGTGGCAGGCAAGATTGCAGCGCGACAGGCGCACGAAGGCGACCGGCATTCCGGCGGAAGGCCCTTCGCCCTGAAGCGAGGCGAAGATCTCGGGCCCGCCGGTGTCGTCGGTGGCGAGGGTGAGGTTCATGGCGCGCCTATGCCACGAATGCGGCCCCTCGCAAATGCAACCTGCCTAGGCCACCTTCCAGCCCCAGGTCAGCAGACAGGGCGGGACGTTCAGGAGCGCAAGGCCCGTATCCACCGTTCCGAACCGCTGCGCGGTCAGGCGGCGTGCGGTCGCGCGGAACTGGTAGGTGAGGAAGGCCCCGCCTTCGCGCAGCATCCGGTAGGAGGCATCGACGATCTGCCGGCCCTGTTCGTCCGGCAAGGCGGAGAAGGGCAGGCCCGACAGGATGTAGTCGGCCTTCTCGTGCCCGGCCGCACGGATGAAGACATCGACATCGGCGGCCGAGCCGAGCACCGCCTGGAACCGCTTGTCGTCGATCGATTGCTCGAGGAAGTCGATGAAGCGGGGATTGGTGTCGATCGCGAGGTACGTCCCCTCGGGGTGCAGCCGCTCGAGAATGGCAGCCGAGAAGGTGCCGACGCCCGGGCCGTATTCGACGAAAAGGCGGCAGCTGTCCCAGTCGAGCCGTTCGAGCAGGGCATTGATCGTGCTGCGCGAGGACGGGACGATCGAGGCCACCATGCGCGGGTGATCGAGGAACCCCCGGAAGAAGACGGCAGCGGCACGGGCGAAGCCGGTGGCCGCCTTGCGTGATCTGCGGGAGGCGGTTGCGGCATTGGCGGGGTGGTTCATCGATCAGACCTTAGGGACTTCGCTTCTTTCGGCAATGTTCCGGAGGGGCAGGTCGGCAACCGCTCGCGGCCCCGGAGCCACGCTTCGCCGCTTCGCCCTTCCGTGCAGAGCCTAGCCGAGCCGCGCCAGCGCCGCCGTCAGCCGCTCGACCTCACCCGCGTGGTGGGCGAGATCGGCGCGGGCCTTCTCGACCGCTTCGGGCTTGGCCTTCTCGGCAAAGGCGGGGTTGGCGAGGCGGCCTTCGAGCGACTTGGCTTCCTTTGTGCTGGTCGCCAGCGCCTTTTCGAGCCGGGCTTTCTCCGCCGCGATGTCGACGATCCCTTCGAGCGGGATCACGAACACGTCCTCGCCCGCGGTCACCTGCATCGCCGGGCCTGCGGGTGCCTCGCCGATGGTGACAGGGGTGAGCCGCGCGAGGCGCTCGATGGCGGCGCTGGAACGCTCGATGGTGCGCGCCGCGACGTCGGAGGGCGCGGCCAGCCACGCCGCCAGCTTGGCGCCGGGCGCGATGCCGAGCTCGTTCTTCGCGCTGCGGGTGTTGGTGGTGAGGTCGATCACCCAGTCGATGGCGTCGGTCGCTTCCTTGCTGACCTCGGCTTCCGGGTTCGGCCACTGCGCGAGGATCAGCTCGTGGGGACGCTCACCCAGCTTGTGCCACAGCTCTTCAGTGATGAAGGGCATGAAGGGGTGGAGCATGACGAGGATCTGGTCGAGCGCCCAGCCGGCAACGGCGCGGGTTTCGACCGCGGGCGGGCTGTTGGCATCACCGGCGAAGACCGGCTTGATCAGCTCCAGATACCAGTCGCAGAACTTCGACCAGGTGAACTGGTAGATCGCGTTCGCGGCCGCGTCGAAGCGCAGGTCCGCCATCGCCTTCTCGATTTCGGAAACGCATTGCTGCACCTCGCCGATGATCCACTGGTTGGCCGCAAGCCGCGCAGTCGGGGCCTTGATCGTGTCCGACGCGCCAATCCCGTTCGACTGGCAGAAGCGCGCGGCGTTCCACAGCTTCGTGGCGAAGTTGCGGTATCCCTCCACCCGCTTCTCGTCCATTTTGATGTCGCGGCCCTGGCTTTCCATCGCCGCCATGAAGAAGCGCAGCGCATCCGCGCCATACTGGTCGATGAGGCCGAGCGGATCGACGACATTGCCCTTGGACTTCGACATCTTCGCCCCGTCCGCGGCGCGCACGAGGCCGTGGAGATAGAGCCTGTCCCAGGGCTTCTGGCCCATGTTGTAGAAGCCCATCATCATCATCCGCGCATCCCAGAAGAACAGGATGTCGAAGCCGGAGATGAGGAGGCTGTTGGGGAAGTGTTTCTGGAGCAGCGGCGCGTCGCTCTCGGGCCACCCCAGCGTGGCGAAAGGCCACAGGGCGGAGGAGAACCACGTGTCGAGCACATCCTCGTCCTGCGTCAGGGTAACGCCCTCTCCCGCCATCGCCTGCGCGGCTTCGGCGGTTTCGGCGACGAAGCAGCGACCGTCATCGGCGAACCACGCCGGAATGCGGTGCCCCCACCACAGCTGGCGCGAGACGCACCAGGGCTGGATGTTCTCCATCCAGTTGAAGAAGGTCTTTTCCCAGGTCTTGGGCACGATCTGGATGTCGCCCGAACGCACGGCCTCGATCGGCTTCTTCGCCAGTTCCGCGGCGTTCACATACCACTGGTCGGTCAGCCACGGCTCGATCACCACGCCGCCGCGGTCGCCGAAGGGGGTGGCGATCTGGCGCGGTTCGGCGTCGTGTTCGATCTCGTTGCCGTCCTTGTCCTTGGTCACGTGCGGGATGAGGAGGCCAAGCTCCTTCATCCGCGCAACCACCAGCTCGCGCGCGCCGTCCACGCCGTCACGGCGGAAGCGGTGGAGGCCGAGGAATTCCTGAGGCACCAGCCCGTCCGCCGTCTGGCAGACATTGGCCTCGGCATCGAGCATGTTGAGCATCTCGCCCGCAGCGAAGCCTGCGCGCTTGCCGACCTCGAAGTCGTTGAAATCATGCCCCGGCGTGATCTTGACGCAGCCCGAGCCGAGTTCGGGATCGGCGTGCTCGTCGGCGATCACCGGGATGCGGCGACCGGTGATCGGCAGGATCACGTGCTTGCCGACCACGCTGGCATAGCGCTCGTCCGCCGGGCTCACCGCCACGGCCATATCCGCGAGCATGGTTTCGGGACGGGTGGTGGCGACTTCGAGATAGTCGCGCCCGTCGGGCAGGGTCACACCGTCCGCGAGCGGATATTTGAGGTGCCAGAAGCTGCCTGCGATGGTCTGCGTCTCGACCTCGAGATCGGAAATCGCGGTCTTGAGCTTGGGGTCCCAGTTCACCAGCCGCTTGTCGCGGTAGATGAGGCCGTCGTTGTAGAGATCGACGAAGGTCTTGATCACCGCCTTGGTGAAGTGCGGGTCCATCGTGAACTGCTCGCGGCTCCAGTCCATCGAACAGCCGAGGCGGCGCAGCTGGTGGGTGATGGTGCCGCCGCTTTCGGCCTTCCACTCCCACACCTTCGCCACGAAATCCTCGCGGCTGTAGTTGGTGCGCTTGTCCTGCCGCGCCTCCATCTGGCGCTCGACCACCATCTGGGTCGCGATCCCGGCATGGTCGGTGCCGACCACCCACAGCGCGTCCTTGCCGCGCAGCCGCTCGTAACGGATCACGACGTCCTGCAGCGTGTTGTCGAGCGCGTGGCCGATGTGGAGGCTCCCCGTCACGTTCGGCGGCGGGTTGACGATGGTGAAGGCCTCGGCGTCGGGGCGCGCGGGCCGGAAGCAGCCGTTCGCTTCCCAATGCTGATACCAGCGCGCCTCGATGTCGGCGGGGTCGAAAGTGGTGGGCAAAGTCTCGCTCATGATGCAGCGCGCCATGCCAGCACCTATGTTGCGATGCAATGATGCAAGGCACCCGCGCTTCGCCGCGAGAGCCTTGCGAGGCAGGAAAATTCGCCCCATAGCCTAGGCCGATGCAGAGCGCCGCCCAACATTCGCTGGAGGAAGCAGGCGCGGATGGCACCCGGCTGGTGCTTTCGGGGCAGCTCATCCTTTCCGAAATCGGCCCGCTCGAACGCGAGCTCAAGCACATCGCCGGCCCGGTCGGCAGCGTCGATCTGGCGGGGGTCGAGGAGATCGACACCGTCGGCGCCTGGGTGGTGTGCCGCTTCGCGCGCGAGCACGGCAGCGAGATCACCGGCGCCAGCCCCGAGGCCCAGCGCCTGCTGGCGGCGATGCGCGACATCGACGCCGGCGGCCACATCCATGCTCACCGCCTGCCGGTGTGGGAGCGCGTGCCGCTGGCGGTGGGCGAGAAGGTGTTCGGCGCGCGCGGCGGCATCTACGGCGTGGTCGGCTTCTTCGGGCAGATCCTGATCGGCATCGCCAGCCTGCTGCGCCATCCCACCCGCTTCCCGATCCGCGCGCTGGTGCACCAGATGGAGCTGGTGGGCGTATCGGCCCTCCCGATCATCGGGCTGATGAGCTTTCTCATCGGCATCGTCATCGCCCAGCAGGGCTCGGTGCAGCTCGAACAGTTCGGGGCAGAGGCGCTGACGGTGAACCTCGTCGGGCGCATCACCCTGCGCGAACTGGGCGTGCTGATGACCGCGATCATGGTGGCGGGCCGATCTGGCAGCGCCTTCGCCGCACAGCTCGGCACGATGAAGCTGACCGAGGAGATCGACGCGATGCGCACCATCGGCATCTCGCCGATCGAGGTCCTGGTGATCCCGCGGATCGTCGCGGCGACCTTCATGATGATCCTGCTCGGATTCTTCGCCGCGCTGATGGCGATCATCGGCGGGGCGGTGGTCGGGCAGTTCGCGCTCGGCATCCCGTTCTTCACCTTCCTGCTGCGCATCCAGGAAGTGGTCCCCACGCACGACCTGTGGGTCGGCCTGATCAAGGCGCCGGTGTTCGGCCTGATTGTCGCGCTCGCCGGGTGCTATCACGGGATGCAGGTGCACGGGAATTCCGAGGAAGTCGGCCGCCGCACCACGATGGCGGTGGTCTCGGCGATCTTCGCGGTGATCGTGCTCGACGCCTTCTTCGCGGTGTTCTTCACCGAGATCGGATGGGGATGAGGCGATGAAGATGAACGCGCATCCCGACGATGGCCAGCCGGTGATTGTGGTCGAGGGACTGGTCAACCGGTTCGGCGACTTCGCCGTTCACGACGGGCTCGACCTGACGGTGCGGCGGGGCGAGATCCTCGGTGTGGTCGGCGGGTCGGGCACGGGCAAGTCGGTGCTGATGCGCTCGATCATCGGCCTCCAGTCCCCCGCCGAGGGGCGGATACGGGTGCTCGGCCACAACCTGTGCGGCGAGGATGCCGAGAACGACCTTGCCGTGCGCAGCCGCTGGGGGGTGCTGTTCCAGGGCGGCGCGCTGTTCTCGACCCTGACGGTGGGCGAGAATGTCGAGGTGCCGATCAAGCAGTTCTTCCCCGATCTCGATCCCGCCTTCCGGGCCGAGATCGCGCGCTACAAGGTGATGCTCACCGGCCTGCCCGAGGATGCGGTGCAGAAATATCCCAGCGAATTGTCGGGCGGGATGAAGAAGCGCGCCGGGCTCGCGCGGGCACTGGCGCTCGATCCGGAGCTGCTGTTCCTCGACGAGCCCACCGCCGGGCTCGACCCGATCGGCGCGGCCAAGTTCGACCGGCTGACCCGCGAATTGCAGGAAACGCTTGGCCTTACGGTGTTTCTCATAACCCATGATCTCGATACGCTCTACGAGATCTGCGACCGCGTGGCGGTGATCGCCGACAAGAAGATCATCGCGGTCGGCACCATCCCCGAACTGATCGCGACGGGGCATCCGTGGATCGAGGAATATTTCAACGGCCCGCGCGGCCGCAGCGCCCATGACGCCCACCTCAGGGGGGAGCCGGCATGAGCGAGAGAATATTGGACAAGCCGCCCGCACGGGCCGCATAGGGAACGCGCATGGAAACCAGAGCCAATCATCTGTGGGTCGGTGCGGTGACGCTGGTGCTGCTGGCGGCGCTGGCGGCGTTCATCGTCTGGATCGCGCGGCTGAACGAGGGCGCGCAGGACGAATACGACATCTTCTACAACCAGTCGGTCTCGGGTCTCGCACAGGGCAGCCAGGTCACGTTCGCGGGCGTGCCCGTCGGCCAGGTGACCGAGATCGCGCTCGCCAAGGACAATCCCGAATTCGTGCGGGTGCGCGTCAAGGTGAAGGACGACGTGCCGATTCTGGTCGGCACCCAGGCGACCATCCAGGCGAGCTTCACGGGCGTGTCGACGATCCTGCTCGACGGTGCGCGCAAGGACAACCCGCCGATCACCTGCGAGACCACCGCCTGCCCCGAAGGCCGCCCGGTGATCCCCCCGGGGCGCGGCGGCTTCGGCGAGATCGTCGCCAACGCGCCGCTGCTGCTGGAGCGGCTGGCGACGCTGACCGAGCAGTTGAACCAGATCCTCGGGCCGGAGAACCAGGAGGAGCTGGCGGGCATCCTCAGGAACTCCAACCGCCTGACCGGCGGGCTCGCCGACGCGACCCCCGAGCTGACCCAGAACCTCAAGGAATTCCGCACCACGATGCAGGAATTCAACCAGACGCTCGATGCGGTCGAGAAGCTGGCGCTCAGCACCGACGGTCTCGTCAACAAGCAGGGCGAGCCGCTGGCGCAGGAACTGCGCGCGACGCTCAAGAGCGCCAATGCCGCGCTCGCCTCGCTCGCCGCCACGCTCGAGGACACGCGCCCTGCCGCGCGCCAGCTGCGCACCACCACGCTGCCCAATGCCGAAGCCACGCTCGAGGACCTGCGCGCCACCAGCCGCGCGCTGCGCTCGGTCACCGAGAAGCTCGAAAGCGAGGGCGCGGGCGCGCTGGTGGGCGGCAAGTCGCTGCCCGATTACAAGCCCGAATGATCCGGCCCGCGTAGAAGGACCCATGCCATGACCCTCCGCCTCCGGCCCCTCCTTGTCGCCGCGCCGCTCCTGCTGGCGCTCCCTGCCTGCATCAGCCTCGGCGGCGAGCCGCCCGAGAGCCTGCTGACCCTGAGCGCTGAGGCGCGCGCCCCGGCAGGCCCCGGGGCCGGCGGGGGCGGCAGCGAACAGCCGGTGATCGCGGTGCTGAGTTTCGACACCCCCGCCAAGCTCGACGTGCTGCGCGTGCCGGTGGCGGTGTCGGACACCGAACTGGCCTATCTCCAGGAAGCCTTCTGGGTCGAAAAGCCCGCGCGCCTGTTCCGGCGGCTGGTGGGCGAGACGATCCGCGCGCGCGGCGGCGCCATGGTGGTCGACGGCGACGACACCGCGACCCTCGCCACGGTGACGATGCGCGGGACGCTGATCGACATGGGCTACGAAGTCGCCACGAGGTCGGCGGTGGTGCGCTTCGATGCGGTGCGGATCGACCGCGAGGGCAAGGTCACGACCCGCCGCTTCGAGGCGCGCGAGGAAGGCATCCCGGCAGAGGCCCGCGCGGTCGGCGCAGGGCTCAACACGGCGGCGAACCGGGTGGCGGCGGATGTAGCCGCGTGGGTGACGGGGGGCTAGGCGCCCCGCGCCAGCCGCGCGAAAGCACAGGCGCGCAGGAAATCCGCCTCACGCCGCGCCCGGCGCTCCTCGGCCTCCTCGTCGCGGCCCCATAGTTCCGCCTGCCATTCCTCCTCCAGACACACCGCCCGCCACAGCGCGAGCGGCTCGTCCTCGTGCGCGGCATCGAGTGCGGCGAGGGCGGTGACGAGCGAGGCGGCGAGCTTTGTCATCGCCTCCACCCCGGCGAGGGTGAAGGGATCGAGCGCCAGCAGCCGCGCCTTCAGCACGGCGAGCGTTGCGGGCGGCTGCGGGCGGTGGAGCACGCCGCTCACCCTTGTGAAGGTGATGCCATGCGCGGCCTCGAAGGCGGCGAGCAGCGGCTCCCATTCGGCCTGCTGGCGGGCATGGAGCGGCTCGTCCGGGTCGGCGCGGTAGCACAGGGTGTCGGTCTCGGCATAGGCGAGGAGCCCCTGCGCCACGGCGGCCGGATCGGCGGCCACCACGTCGATCGCGTAATCGGCCATGTCGCGAAGGGGGAGGCTGGCGGGATCGATCCGCTCGCCCTGCCGCGCCCATTCCGCCGCCAGCGCCTCGCCGAGCGCCTCGGTCGGCACGATCTGGGGCGCACCGCCCACGGTCTTCACCCCGCGCGCGTCGAGCATGACCTGCGACCCGCCCGCTTGCTGCGCGAGCGTGACATCCTTGTAGAAGCGCCGGATCATCTCTCGCGTCCGTCTCCGGCCTTGAAGCGGCGGGCGATGAAGCGCGGCAGGAAGAACATCTCGATGAAGCCCGCTACGGCGATCACCGCGCCCACCGCATAGGGCAGGTCGATGATGCCGCGCACGATGGCAAAGCCGAGCATCACCATTGCCACCCCGCCGAACCGGACGGCGGTGATGATGATGAAGCCGGTGCGCGCGCGTGCGTGCTCCAGTTCCCGCTGCGAACGGCTCATGGCAGGGTCTCCTCCAGTGCGGCGGCAAGCGCGGCGGCGGTCTCGACCACCTGCGCAGCCCCGCTCGCGAGCAGTTCGGCAGCGCCGTGATAGCCCCAGCCAACCCCGATCGCGGCGACCCCGATGCTGCGCGCCATGACCATGTCGAAGCTGGTGTCGCCGATCATCACCGTCTCCTCGCGCGCCGCGCCGGCCTCGAACAGCGCGGCCTCCAGCATCGCCGGATGGGGCTTTGAGGGGTGGCGGTCGGCGGTCTGGAGCGAGACGAAGAGGTCGGCGATGCCGTGGCCCGCAAGGCAGGCGGCAAGCCCGCGGTCGGACTTGCCGGTGGCCACCGCGAGGCTCCAGCCGGCCGCGTGCAGATCGCGCAGCAGGTCGGCGATGCCCTCGTAGAGCGGCTCGTCGAGCAGGCCTTCCTCGCGCCGGGCGCGGAAGCTGGAGCGGTAGAATTCGGTGACGGCGCGGTTCTCGTCCTCGCTCAGGGCCGGTGCGAGGGCGCGGACAGCAGCGGGCAGGCTCAGGCCGACGATGCGGCGCACGGCGTGATTGTCGGGCGCTTCAAGGCCGGCGCGGGTGAAGGCGCGCTCCATAGCCCAGCACACGTCCGCCTGCCCGTCGACCAGCGTGCCGTCGCAATCGAACACGGCCAAGCGCTTGGGGAGCCGGGTCATTCGGGCAGCTCCCGCACGAGATGGGCGAGGGCGGCATGGCCGGCAGCCTCCAGCCCTTCGGCGATCCGGGCGCGTTCATCGGACGACTTGTTCTGCGAGAGCTTGAGCGTGGGGCGCCAGGCCAGCACCTCCATCTCGAAGCCGGTGATGCCCCTGAACAGGCCGGACCAGACCTTCTCGGACGATTCGTCCGCGCGCCACGGCTCGCCCTCCAGCCGCCCCTCGTGCTTGGCAATGGCGGCGTGGAGGAAGGCTTCGAGGCCCTCGTCCGCCATCCTGCGCACCCGGCCTTCGAGCTCGAGCGCGACATAGTTCCAGGTCGGCACGGTGTCGCGGTTGTCGTACCAGCGGGGGGAGACATAGGCGTCCGGGCCGTTGATCACGATCAGCGCCGTTTCCCCGTCGAGGTGCCGCGTCAGGGCGTTGCCCCGGGCGAGGTGGAACTGCACTGCGCCGTCCGCGGTCGAGAGCAGCGGCGTGTGCGCCACGCGCGGCCCGTCGGGCGTCTGGGCGAAGACCATGCCGAAGCCGATCTCCGCGATCAGGCTTTCGAGGAGCGCACGGTCGTCGCTGCGGAAAAGCGGGTTGGGGTGCATCAGCGGCGCGGGCTCTTGCCGGGCCCCTTGGGCTTGGCCGGTCTGGCGGGCTTGCCCTTGCCCTTGGGCTTGGGTTTCGCCTTGGCGTTGGCGCTTCCGCGCGCACGGCGGGGGGCGCGCTCTTCCTTGCGCGCCTGCTTGAAGTGGCGGCGGGCGGCCTGCTTCTTTTCCTCAGGCGTCTTCTCGGGCACCTCCTCGCGCAAGGGGGCGGCATCGGAAAGGGCCGGGTCGAAGCCGAGCACCTCCATGCTGGCGGCGAAGTGCGGGGGTAGTTCGGCGGTGACGTCGAGCTTGCCGCCGCTGCCTTCACCCGCTTTGGGCTCGGTGATGATGAGGCGGCGGGCGTGGAGGTGCATCTTGCGGCTCACCGCGCCGGTCAGGAAGGCGTCCTGCCCGCCATACTTGCCGTCGCCCACGATCGGGTGGCCGATCGCGGCCATGTGGACGCGCAACTGGTGGGTGCGCCCCGTCAGCGGCTCGAGCTCCACCCACGCCGCGCGCTGGCCCGCGCGGTCGACCACGCGGTAACGGGTCTTGGCCGCCGCGCCGTTCTCCTCGTCGATATGCATCTTCTCGCCGCCCGTGCCCGGCTGCTTGGCGAGCGGGGCGTCGATCACGCCTTCGGCTAGCTGCGGCACGCCGACCACCAGCGCCCAGTAGACCTTGCGCGCCGAGCGGCTGGCGAACCGCTTGGAGAAGCTCGCGGCGCTCCCCGGCGTGCGGGCGATCAGCAGCACGCCCGAGGTGTCCTTGTCGAGGCGGTGGACGAGGCGCGGGCGCGGGGCGTTGCCTTCCACGAAGGCATCGAGCAGCCCGTCGACATGCTTGGTCGTCTTGCTCCCGCCCTGCGTGGCGAGGCCGGGGGGCTTGTTGAGGACGATCGCGGTGGGCGTCTCGCGGATCACCATCTCGCGCGCCTCGGCGATCTGTTCGGGGTTGAGCGGACGCGCGCGGGGCTTGGCTGCCTCGCGCGCGGGTTCTTCCCCGCCCGGCGGCACGCGCAGGACCTGCCCTGCCGTGAGGCGATCCTCGGGCTTGGCGCGCTTGCCGTCGACCCGGATCTGCCCGGTCCGCGCCCAGCGCGACACCGTGGCGAAGCCGACCTGCGGCAGGTTGCGCTTGAACCAGCGGTCGAGTCGGATGCCGTCGTCGTCCGGGCCGACGGTGAACTGGCGGACGTTGTCGTTGGTGGGGGCGGCGGTCATCGGACGTTCTGCGCTGCGACGAGGCCGACGATCATCGCCGCCATTCCGGCGATCAGCGAGGCGGCGGCATAGCCTGCCGCAAGCCCGGCCTGTCCGCGATGGAGCATGGTGACCAGCTCGGACGAAAAGGCGCTGAAGGTGGTGAAGCCGCCCAGCAGGCCGACGCCCAGCAGCAGGCGCGCGACCTCGGCGGTTTGCTCGCCGGGAGCCGAGCGCGCAAGCCAGCCGACCAGCGCGCCCATCGCAAGGCTGCCGAGGATGTTGACCGCCAGCGTCCCCCACGGGAAGGCGTTGCCCGCTCCGGCAAGATCGCGGACCCAGCGCCCCGCATGATAGCGCAGCACCGAGCCCGCCGCGCCGCCGGCGGCGACGAACAGGCTGGCCTTGAGAGGGGAGATGACACCGTCCATGGGGAGCCTTTAGCGGGCGACTGGCGCTCTGCCTAGGTCGGCTCGGCACGCGAATCCGTTCTGGCGGCTTGCCATTTTGCCGGTGTTGGACTATCGGGGCGCGGTTTGGAGGGCGGCTCCCCTTGGGAATCGCCCGCATTTCATTGGAAATTCACCGCGCAACCCCGCGCAGAATCACATGCGGGGCTCTGGGCGTTTGGACATGAGGTAGTCGTCGTTTATGCAAATCATGGTTCGCGATAACAATGTCGATCAGGCCCTGCGCGCGCTCAAGAAGAAGCTGCAGCGCGAGGGCGTTTATCGCGAAATGAAGCTGCGTCGCCACTACGAGAAGCCGTCGGAAAAGCGCGCCCGCGAAAAGGCCGCCGCCGTGCGCCGCGCCCGCAAGATGGAGCGCAAGCGGATGGAGCGCGACGGGAGCAAGTAATTCCCGTCGTCAGGCGCGCTTCGGCAACCGGAACCGCTTGAAACCCCCTTTCCGATCAGCCATCAGGGCGCGGCTTATCCCCGCGCCCTTTTGCCGTCGTCACGCGGCGCGAAGGTGCCGCTCATCAGGACCGTTACAATGACCGAGATTACGCGCGTTCCGATCAAGCCGCTTGCCAAGGGCTCGCTGACCAAGCTGTGGATCGGGGTGATCCTTGCGGTGCTGGTGGGCGCAGGCCTCGCCTGGGCCGCCGTGCCGCGCGGCCTCAACGTCGATACCGAGGTGGCGGGCACCGGCCCCAATCCCAAGGTCGGCGAGGTCGTGTGGGTCAAGTACAAGGGCAAGCTCGCCTCGGACGGCACGGTGTTCGACGAATCGCAGGACATCCCCCTCCCGGTGCAGGGCCTGTTCCCCGAGGGCACGCCCTTCCCGCTCGAGGACGGGGCGACCGTTCCGGGCTTCTTCCAGGGCCTCCAGCAGATGCAGAAGGGCGGCAAGTACACGCTCTTCATCCCCGCCGACCTGGCTTATGGCGCGACCCCGCCCCCGGGCGCCCCGATCCCGCCGAACGCCGACCTGATCTTCGAGATCGAGGTGATCGACATCATGAGCCGCGCGACCTTCGACCGCAATCTCCAGATCCTGCAGCAGACCATGCAGCAGCAGATGGGCGGCGCGGCTCCGGGCGGTCCGGGCGGTGCGCCGCAGGGTGCGCCCCAGGGCGCTCCGGGCCAGTAAGGGCGGGGGCGCGCATGTCGGTCGACAAGGCAACCGTCGCCAAGATCGCCTCGCTCGCGCGCATCCGCATGGATGACGCGGCGCTTGAGCGGATGGTCCCGGAACTCAACGGCATCCTCCAGTGGGTCGAACAGCTCGGCGAGGTGGATGTCACGGGAATCGAGCCGATGGCGGCGGTGATCCCCAACACGCTGCGCCTGCGCGAGGACGTGGTCGATGCCGATCCGCTGACCGGCGGCGGCAAGCGCGACGACGTGCTCGCCAATGCGCCCGCGGCCGAGCACGGCTTTTTCGGGGTTCCGAAGGTGATCGAGTAGGGAAGGGGTTACGCCCATTTCCGCTCGGGCTGAGCTTGTCGAAGCCCCGCTTTTCTTTTCATTCCCTGCGCCTCAAGAAGGACAGCCCTTCGACAGGCTCAGGGCGAACGGTTGGAAACAATGACTGACCTCACCTCTCTCGGCGTAAAGGACATCCGCGACGGCGTGGCGAAGGGCGACTTCACCGCGCGTGAAGTGGCCGAAGCCTTCAACACCGCCGTGGCCGAGGCCGCCAGCCTCAACGCCTTCATCGTCACCACCCCCGACCACGCGCTCGCCGCCGCCGACAAGGTCGATGCCGCGCGCGCCGCGGGCGAGGAACTGGGCAAGATGGCCGGCGTGCCGATCGGCATGAAGGACCTCTTCGCCACCCACGGCGTCCAGACCACCGCTGCCAGCCACATCCTCGAAGGTTTCACGCCTCGCTACGAAAGCACCGTCTCGCAGAAGCTGTGGGATGCGGGCGCGGGGATGCTCGGCAAGCTCAATCTCGACCAGTTCGCGATGGGCTCCTCGAACGAGACCTCCTATTTCGGCAACGTGTCCTCGCCGTGGCGCAAGGCTGGGTCGAACCAGTCGATGAGCCCCGGTGGCTCCTCGGGCGGTTCGTCCGCTGCGGTCGCCGCGCGCATCGCGCCGGCTGCGACCGGCACCGACACCGGCGGCTCGATCCGCCAGCCCGCCGCTTTCACCGGCATCTGCGGGATCAAGCCGACCTATGGCCGTTGCTCGCGCTGGGGCATCGTCGCCTTCGCCTCGAGCCTCGATCAGGCCGGCCCGATGGCGCGCTCGGTCGAGGACTGCGCGATCATGCTCGGCGCGATGGCGGGATTCGATCCCAAGGATTCGACCAGCCTCCAGATGGAAGTCCCCGACTGGGAAGCGGCGCTGAACAGCGACCTCAGGGGCAAGAAGGTCGGCATCCCGCGCGAATACCGCATGGAGGGCACCGATCAGGCGATCCTCGACAGCTGGGAGCAGGGCAAGGCGTGGCTGAAGGACGCGGGCGCCGAGATCGTCGACGTCTCGCTGCCGCACACCAAGTACGCACTGCCCGCCTATTACATCGTCGCCCCCGCCGAAGCCTCGTCCAACCTCGCCCGCTATGACGGCGTGCGCTACGGGTTGCGCGACCTGCCGGACGGCGTGGGCCTTCAGGACATGTACGCCGCCACCCGCGCCGCCGGGTTCGGCGACGAGGTCAAGCGCCGCATCCTGATCGGCACCTACGTGCTCTCGGCTGGCTTCTACGACGCCTATTACACCCAGGCGCAGAAGGTCCGCGCGTTGGTCGCCCGCGACTTCGAGCGCGCCTTCGCCGAATGCGACGTGATCCTCGCGCCGACCACGCCGACCGCGAGCTTCCCGCTGGGTTCGATGACCGACGACCCGCTGACGATGTATCTCAACGACGTCTTCGCCGTCCCCGCCAGCCTCGCCGGCCTGCCCGCGATGAGCGTCCCCGCGACGATCAACGCCGACGGCCTGCCGCTCGGCCTCCAGCTGGTCGGCAAGCCCTTCGACGAGCAGGGCGTGCTGAACGCCGGCCTCGCGATCCAGCAGCGCGCGGGCTTCACTGCGAAGCCGGAGAAGTGGTGGTGACCCCCGACCTGCCGCTGTGGCTTGCCGGGATCGGCATCGCCCTAGCGGTGCCGGTGACATTCATGGTCGCCAACTGGGTGAGAAAGAACGTCGATCACGGCGAGATGCGCTTCGGGCCTGACGGCAAGGTGATCGAGGACGAGGACAGGAAATGAGCAACTACCGCATTCAGGGCGCAACCGGCGAATGGGAGGTCGTGATCGGCCTCGAGGTCCACGCGCAGGTCACCTCCAACGCCAAGCTGTTCAGCGGCGCCGCGACCGCCTTCGGCGCGGAGCCGAATGCGCAGGTCTCCCTCGTCGATGCCGCGATGCCGGGTATGCTGCCCGTGCCGAACCGCGAGTGCATCCGCCAGGCGGTGCGCACCGGCATGGCGATCGAGGCGCAGATCAACGCGTGGAGCCGGTTCGACCGCAAGAACTACTTCTATGCCGACCTCCCGCAGGGCTACCAGATCAGCCAGCTTTATCATCCGATTGTGGGTGAAGGTTCACTCCTGATCGAGGCGGACGAGAAGGCCGGTATCGCGGAAGACAAGGTCATCGGCATCGAGCGCATCCACATCGAGCAGGATGCGGGCAAGCTGATGCACGACCAGCACCCGACCATGTCCTATGTCGACTTGAACCGCAGCGGCGTGGCGCTGATGGAGATCGTCTCCAAGCCCGACATGCGTTCGCCGGCCGAAGCAGGGGCTTACCTCAGGAAGCTGCGGGCGATCCTGCGCTATGTCGGCTCGTGCGACGGGAACATGGAAGAAGGCTCGATGCGCGCCGACGTCAACGTCTCGGTGCGTCGCCCCGGCGAGCCCTTCGGCACCCGCACCGAGACCAAGAACGTGAACTCCGTGCGCTTCGTCATGCAGGCGATCGAGCACGAGGCGATGCGCCAGGTCGATGTGCTGGAAGCAGGCGGCACGGTCGTGCAGGAAACCCGCCTGTTCGACCCCGGCACCGGCACGACGCGCACGATGCGCAGCAAGGAAGACGCGCACGATTACCGCTACTTCCCCGATCCCGACCTGCTGCCGCTGGTGCTGGAGGACGACTTCCTCGCCGAATGCCGCGCCTCGCTGCCCGAACTGCCGGATGCCAAGCGCAAGCGTTACGTTGAGGTGCTGGGCCTCACCCCCTACAACGCGCGCGAGCTGACCGCCGAGGTCGAGACCTTCGCGCGCTTCGAAACCCTGCTGGCCGAAACCGCCCGGGCGATCGGCAAGGATGAACCCGCGGTCGCCACGCAGGTCGCCAACTGGTCGCTGTCGGTCGCGCCGGGGGTGATGAAGGCGCTGGGCGACGAGGCCGATCCCGCCAACGCCACCGCCTCGGCGCAGGCGGCGATCCTCGCGATGCAGGACAAGGGCGAGATCAGCGGCGGACAGGCCAAGGAGATCTTCGAGATCGTCCTCAAGACCGGCCGCGATCCCGCTGAAATCGCTGAGGCCGAGGGGCTGAAGCAGGTCTCCGACACCGGCGCCATCGAGGCTGCCGTGGACGCGATCATCGCCGCCAATGCCGACAAGGTCGAACAGTATCGCGCCGGCAAGGAAGCGCTGTTCGGCTTCTTCGTTGGCCAGACGATGAAGGCGATGCAGGGCAAGGCCAATCCGCAGCTGGTGAACCAGCTTCTGAAGAGCAAGCTGGGCTGACGAACCGCAAGATCAGTCGGGCGCACAGCCGTTTGGCATCTTAACCATCCCCTGCCACGGAGGATGGAATGAACGAAGCTGCCGCCACCAACTACCACAGGCGCATGGCGCGGGTGCTGGATCATATCGACCGGCACCCCGACGGCGACCTGCGGCTGGAGGCACTTGCCAGGGTGGCTGCGTTCAGCAAGTTTCATTTCCATCGCCAGTTCGCCGCCAGCTTCGGCATCTCGGTGCAAGCCTATGTGAACCTCTCGCGCCTCAAGCGCGCGGCGTTCCAACTTGGCTGCCGCCCCGAGATGACGGTAATCGCGGTGGCGTTGGAGGCGGGGTATCAAACCCCGGACTCCTTCGCACGGAGCTTCCGCAAGGCCTTCGGCGTGAGCCCGTCGGCCTTTCGCAAGAACCCGAACTGGAGCGCGTGGCACGCGGCGATCCTGCCGCAGACCCAAGCAAGGAAACATGCCATGACGCTATATACTCACGATCAGGTCGACATCGTCGATATCGCCGCCACCCCGGTTGTCACCCTGCGCCACGATGGCCCGCCGCATATGCTGAGCGCCAGCATCGGGCGCTTCATCGCTTGGCGCAAAGCGAATGGCGCGGGGCCGCAGCGCACCCGCACCTTCACCATCTTTCACGCGGATGGAGAGGGTGAGCCGCAGGTCGAGCTTGCCTGCTCGCGCCTCCCCGGCCTTGCCCTCGAAGAGGGAATGGGCGAGGCCACCATCCCCGCCGGACGCTGCGCCCGCTTGCAGATCATCGGCCCGGGCGACGATCTCAATGACCCCGCCAATTGGCTCTACCGGCAATGGCTCCCCGCGAGCGGCGAGGCCTTGCGCGATTTCCCGCTGTTCTGCGAGCGGAGCAATTTCGGCCCAGGCATCCCGGAGGGCGAGATGGCGACCGATCTCTACCTGCCTCTGGCCTAAGCGGGCGCCCGGGATTAGGGCGGGGACGATGTCCATCTCCATCGTCCTCGTCCAGCCCGAGATCCCCGGCAACACCGGGGCGGTGGGGCGGACCTGCGTGGCGCTGGGCATGGAGCTGATCCTGATCCACCCCCTGGGCTTCGAGATCAGCGACAAGCGGGTGAAGCGTTCGGGCCTCGATTACTGGCCCCATGTGCGCCTGACGGAATATGCCAGCTGGGACGCGTTTCTGGAGGCCCGCGCCCCCCGGCCCGACCAGCTCTTCCTGTTCGAGGAGTTCGGCGCCCGCAGCTTCTACGAGCCCGATTATCCTGAGGACGCCTTCCTCGTCTTCGGGCAGGAGACCAAGGGCATCCCGAAGCCGATCATCGACCGGCACGCGGATCGTCTGTTCAAGCTGCCGATGCGCTCGCAGGTGATCCGCTCGCTGAATCTCGCCAACACCGTCTCGGCGGCGGCGTATCAGGCTTTGCGCGGTCGTATCTGACCCCCCGCTACTCCAGTCCCAGCGCCTTCAGGTTCATCGTCGCCGCGTTGTAGCTGGCCTCGGCGAGGCGGCCGGCGAGGTCGGCGCGGATGGCGCTCACCTGGGCGTTGGCGGCGTCTTCCTCGCGCTGGTTGACGAGGAAGAACTCGCCCGCCCCGAGCCGGAAGCGCGTGCGCTCGGCCTGCACCATCGCATTGGCCTGCTTGACCTCGGCCTCGGCCAGATCGGCTATCTTGAGCGCGGCGGTGAGATTTTCGATGATGTTGCCGAGCTCCATGGTGATCTGGTCGGCGATGCGACGCTGGCGCAGCTCGGTCTCGCGCAGTTCGGCCTCGGCGCGCTGGAGGCGCCCGCGCGCTTCGCGACGCTGGAGCGGCACCGAAAAGGTCAGGCCGACCACCGTGTCGGTCGAATCGAACCCCGGTCCGCCCGGCCCGAGCTGGCCGAAATCGCGCGACAGCTCGACGCTGGCATTGAGCGAGGGTTGCAGGTCGTTGCGGCGCAGCGCGATGCGGTTGTTGGCGCGCTCGATCGCGACCTTGAAGACCGTGAGTTCGGGCCGGCTCTGGATCACCTCGCTCATCGGATTGGCCACCAGCGTATCGACCGGGGCGATACCGTTCATCCGCGACAGGTCCGGCAGCTGCTCGCGGGTCGGCACGATCATCTGCCCGTCGGACCCGCGCAGGTAGAAAGCAAGGCTGTTGGCGGCGGTCGCGAAGTTGCGCTTGGCCTCCTCCAGCCGTGCGCGGCGGTTGAGCAGGTTGCGCTCGTTTTCGGTCAGAGCGATGCGCGCCCGCGCGCCCTCGCCGACCTCGCGCGCGAGGCCGATCTGGCGCGCCTCTGCGATCTCGAGCAGTTCCTCGAAGACGCGGATCTCCTCGCCCGCCGCGACCCAGCGCCAATAGGCGCGCAGCGCCTCGTGCTGGACGTTGAGGCGCACCAGCATCACGTCGATCTGCGCCTGGGCGGCGGCGAGGCGGGTGTCCTCGATCGCGAAGCGGCGGCTGTCGATGCCGCGGTTGCGCAGCAGCGAGAACAGCGCGCCCACCTTCGCCTCGCCGAGCGCGTTGGTGTAATTGTAGTTCTCGTAGGTCGGGAAATCGCCGTTGGAGACGCGGTAGGAGCCGTAGACCTCAGCGCCATAGGGCCTGAGCGGCTGGCGCGCCTCGACCTTGCCGAAGCCGCCCGAATAGAAGCCGGTCAGGCGGTCGTAATACTCGCCTTTCAGCATCAGGTCGAAGGCCCCGTCGGCGGCGAGCTGGTCGGAGCGGGCCGCGGCCTCGCGCTCGAAGGCCTCGAGGATCGACGGGAAGGTCAGCGCCGAGGAGCGCAGCACTTCCTCGGGCAGCAGCGGTCCGGTGGTGATTGCCACCTCGATCGGATCGCCGACGGGCGCGATATCCTGCGCGGCAACCGGCAGAGGGGCAAGCGCGAGCGCCAGCGCCAGCGCCGCCGCGCCGATCAATCGGGGACCGGGCAGCGCGCCCGGCCGCGGCAAGGCGGGACTTCGCACCATCGTCAGTTCGCCGACCCCCCGCTCGACGGCGGTGCCGTCAGTTCGGGCGGGAAGTTGTTGAGCTGGCGCCAGATCTCGTAGCCCACCGGCACGGTCTCGAGCAGCACCCAGGCCTGCACCGCCGCGCCGAAGCGGACATAGCGTTCCTCGGGCCAGCCATAGCCGTCGAGCTTGTCCTCGGCGATCAGCACGCGGAAGCGGCCGTTGGACTGCGCCGACTGGTCGACAGTGATCACGCGGCCCCCGAAGGTGCCGACCGCGACCGAGGGCCAGCCGGAGAACTGCACCGCCGGCCAGCCTTCGAACTGGATGCGGGTCTTGTCGCCCGGGCGCACCAGCGCGACGTCGCGCCCGTCGATGAAGATCTCGATCACGCGCACCGCGCCGTCGGGCACGAAGGTGGCGAGCACGTCGCCCGCCTTCACCACCGTCGCCGCATCGCCCGCGTTGAGGCTCTGGATGAAGCCGTCGCGCGGGGCGCGCACGATCTGCACCGACTGGCGCGAGATGTTGACATCGGCGCGGTTGAGGTCGGCCTGGGCGGCGGCGACGCGGCCCTGCATGTCCGCGACCTTGATCTGCGCCAGTTCGTAATCGCGCCGCGCCGCAAGTCCGGCCTGGAACAGCTCGCGCGAGCGCCGCTCGTCGATCTGGGCGGTCGCGAGCGCCGACTGGGCGGCGGCCAGCTGCAGCTCGATCTGGCGGCGTTCGGCCTGGAGGCGCTCGATCAGGTTGGGGTCGATGTCGGCGATGCGGACGATCGGATCGCCCTTCTTCACCGAAGACCCGTCGCGCACATACCATTCCTCGATCCGGCCCGGCACCAGCGCGTTGATGTCCTGCTTGCGCTCGTTGGGGCTGAGCGTCGTCACCACCCCGCGGCCCGAGGTGGTCTGCACCCAGGGGACGTAGATCAGGAAGGCGACGGTGATCACCAGCGCCGCCAGCAGCATGAAGAACACCACACGCATGACCCGCGGCGTGCGGATCGATTCGAGCGTGGTGAAGTGCGCCATGTCCTCCTTGAGCGTCGCCATGGTCACGCGTCTCCCTTGCTGAGCGGCTCGCCCGGCGGCGGCGCGGAGCGGGCCTTGGCCGCGGTGAATTCCTCGAAGCTGCCGAAATAGCGCTGCTGCCTCGCCTCGAGATAGAGGAAGCGGTCGAAGCCGAGATCGATGCGGCGGCCCGAGAAGTAGATCACGGTCGAATAGGCCTGCGACCGCAGTTCGGCGACGGCACGGGCGATGGGTTCGGGCTCGAGCAGATCGAACAGGCGGCTGAGCACGAGGATGCGCGGGCGTTCGAGCAGGGCGTTGGCGAGCTTCAGCTGCTGGAGTTCGACCGCCGAGAGCGGAAAGCCGGTTGCCGCGAGCGGGGTGTCGAGGCCCTTTTCCAGCGTCGCGATGGTGCCGGCGAGACCCACCGTCTCGAGCGCGCCGAGCATCCGCTGCGGCGCGGTGTCGGGGCAGGACAGGGCGAGATATTCGCGGATCGTCATCTCGACGATGCTGGGTCGGTCAAGCACGTGGACGTTCTTGCGCAGGTGGTGCGCCTCGATCGCCTTCATGTCGATGCCGCCGAGCGTCGCGATCCCGCCCTTCGGCAGTTCGTGCATCTTCAGCAGGTTGGTGAACAGCCGCTGCACCCCGTGATGGCTGGCCGAGGCCATGATGATCGCGCCCGAGGGAATCTCGAGGTCGAACTGCACCTCCTCGTGCCGCGCCTTTCCGCGCACGCCCTTCATGACGATGGTGTGGTCCGGCCCGTCGAAGGGATCGGCGCCCTTGGGCTGTTCCTGCTCGACATCGTAGAAGTGCGAGATTTCCTCGACCGCGGCGAAGAGGTCGTAGAAATAGCCGAGATAGCTGCCGAGCTGCGAGACGCCCAGGAAGGCGGCCGAGAGCACCAGTTCGGCGGCGACCAGCTGGCCGAGGGTCAGCTCGTTCTCGATCACCAGCCAGCCGCCCAGTCCGAGCAGTGCGGCGCTCGCCGCGGCATACATCACCAGGAAGGCGATGGTCTGCGAGAACAGGTGGCGGAAGTGGCGCTTGCGCTGGACGATGTAGTCGCGGGTGTGATCGTCGGTCTTGTCGAGCGCGTAGTCGATGCGGCGCTGCGACTTGAAGAAGCCGTTGGAGCCGCCGATGCTCTCCAGCCAGGCGGCGGTGGCGTGCTTGGCGTGGCTGACATCCACCCCGGTGCGCAGCGCGCGGGCACCCCAGGCAAGCCAGACGATCCAGATCAGCGCGATCATCACCAGCGTGAAGCCGAGGAAATAGGGGTGGTAGAGGCTCACCAGCACGAAGCCGACCGCGATCTGCAGCAGCGTGGTGAAGCCGCCGATGAACAGGATCGGGATCGCGGTCTGGACATAGACCACATCGAAATAGCGGTTGAACAGCGGGCCCTTCTTCACGTCGGAGAAGAAGGGGTTCTGGGCATAGACCGAGATCAGCGAGATCTCGGCCACCATCCGCGCATAGAAGCGGCGGGCGAAGATCTCCATCAGGTGGACGCGCAGGGCATAGAGCAAGCTCGAGATCAGCAGCAGGCCGAACAGCGTCAGCGTCAGCACCACCAGCGGCGCGCGCATGGCGGTGTTGGCGATGGTGTTGATCAGCATCTGCACCGAGATCGGCGTCGCCAGCGAAAGCAGGCTGATGCCGATCCCGTAGACGGCGGCGAGCCAGTAGAAGTTCGCCTCGGGCTTCAGGATATCGAGGAAGATCCTGAAGAACTTCACCAGCGATAGCTTGGAGCCGTAACTGTGGCCTTCACCTGCCATGGCAGCCTTTCCGTCCGAAACCTGTGTTCAAGCGATCCGATGCCCGGCCGGATGGCGCGTGCAGGAGCAATTTTGCATCTATTGCAACCACGCCGCGCCGCAAGCGATCAATCGTCGAGCGCGCCCGCGGTTCCGCTGCGGGGATAATGTTCAAATTCCTGAAGATATATGTCTGCAAGAAGTGATGAGAGGTAATAAAGTATCAGTCACGCCCGTTAGCGCGCAAAGCTTGCGGGTTGCTGAACCACGGGCGATGAGACGCAGGTTATGGCAGGAAAACAGGCAGGCGAGGCAGGCACGGTGCTGCTGGCGGGCGGGGGCCACGCCCATGTCGCGGTGCTGGCCGACTGGATCCGCCGCGGCCCGCCGCCGGCCGCGCGCCGGGTGTTGCTCACCCCGGAGCCGGTCCTGCGCTATTCGGGGATGGTCCCCGGCTGGCTCGCGGGCCAGCACGCGGAGGACGAGGGGGTGGTCGACCTTGGCGCGCTCGCCGCGCGCGCCGGGGCGGAGCTGGTGCTCGATCGCTGCGCGGCGCTCGATCCCGACGCGCGGGTGGTGACCACGGCGGCGGGCGGGCGGATCGCCTTCGATATCGCCTCCTTCGACACCGGCGGCGAGGGGCAGGGGGCGGCGCTGCTCGGCGCGGACCCGCGCCTTCTGGAGGTGCGCCCTATCGGTGCCTTCGTGCAGCGCCTCGCCGACCTGCGCGCCTCGGGGCAGATCCCTGCCCGCATCATCGTGGCGGGCGGCGGGGCGGGGGGCGTGGAGATCGCCTTCGGGCTGCGCAACATGGCTGACGCCGACCTCCGGCCCGACGTGGTGCTGGTGACCGGCGCGGGCGGGCTGCTCCCCGGCTTTGCCGACAGGGTCCGCAGGCGGGTCGCCGCCGCCCTCGCGCGGCAGGGGGTCGCGGTGATCGCAGCCGAGGCGCGCTTTGCGGACGGGGCGCTGGTCGCCGACGGACAATCGCTCGAAGCATTCGATCTGGTCATCGCCGCCACCGGCAGCGCCGCGCCCGCCTGGGTGCGCGCGAGCGATATCGCCACCGATGGGAGCGGCTTCATTGCCGTCGACGCGCACCAGCGATCAACCTCGCACCCGCACATCCTCGCCGCCGGGGACGCCGCCGCGCGCACCGACCGGCCGCTTGCCCGCTCGGGCGTCCATGCCGTCTTCGCCGGACCCGTCATCGCCGCCAACCTGCGAAGCCTGCTCGCGGGCGAGCCGCCGCAGGCCGCCTACCGCCCGCGCCGCCACAGCCTCTACCTCATGAACACCGGCGACGGGCGCGCGATTGCGAGCTACGGTCCTCTCGTTGCCGAGGGGCGCTGGGTGCTCGCCTGGAAGCACAGGATAGATAAAGGCTGGATCGCGGAATACGCCGCCCTCGCAAGAGGCGTGTAACCGGCGCGGGAAGGGCCGCGAACCGGGCCGAAAGGGGACCAAGTGAAGAAGCTTGCCATCATCGCCGTTCTGGCCGCGCTTGCCGCCGCCTATTTCGCCTTCGACCTCGGGCAATACCTGACGCTCGCGGGCGTGAAGGCGCTTGCTGCCGACACGGCCGCCTTCCAGCGCGACAATCCACTGGTGGTGGTCGCCGGGTTCTTCCTCGCCTATGTCGTCGTCACTGCCGCGTCCTTCCCCGGCGCGGCGATCATGACGCTGGCGGCGGGCGCCCTGTTCGGCGTGGTCTGGGGCACGGTGATCGTCTCCTTCGCCTCGACCATCGGGGCGACGCTCGCCTTTCTGTCCTCGCGCTACGTGCTGCGCGACAGCGTGGAGTCGCGCTTCGGAGAGCGGCTGAAGGCGATCAACGCCGGGCTGGAGCGCGACGGGGCGTTCTACCTTTTCTCGCTGCGGATGATCCCGGTCTTCCCCTTCTTCATGGTCAACCTCGTGATGGGCCTGACCCGCATCCGCACGCTCACCTTCATGTGGGTGAGCCAGATCGGCATGCTGCTCGGCACCATCGTCTACGTCAACGCGGGCACCCAGCTGGCGCGGATCGACAGCCTGTCGGGCATTGCCTCGCCGGCGGTGCTGGGGAGCTTCGTGCTGCTCGGCATCGTGCCGTGGATCGCCAAGGGGATCATCGGGATGATCAAGCGGCGCAAGGTCTATGCCGGGTTCCGGCGCCCCAGGAAGTTCGACCGCAATCTGGTGGTGATCGGCGCGGGTTCGGCGGGGCTGGTCTCGGCCTATATCGCCGCGACGGTGAAGGCAAAGGTGACGCTGGTCGAGGCGCACGAAATGGGCGGGGACTGCCTCAACACCGGATGCGTGCCGTCGAAGGCGATCATCAAGAGCGCCAAGGTCGCCGCCACGATGCGCCATGCCGACCGCTACGGGCTGGCGGCGGTGGAGCCGGAGGTGCCCTTCAAGGCGGTGATCGCGCGGGTGATGGACACCATCAAGGCGATCGAACCGCACGACAGCGTCGAACGCTACACCGATCTCGGGGTCGATGTGGTCAAGGGCTATGCGAAGATCATCGATCCCTGGACGGTCGAGATCGCGCTCAACGACGGCGGCACGCAAAGGCTGACGACGCGCTCCATCATCATCGCCAGCGGGGCCGAACCGGTGGTGCCGCCGATCCCGGGGATCGAGGAGAGCGGATACCTCACCAGCGAGACCATGTGGCAGGCCTTCGCGCAGATGGACGCGGCACCGCAGCGGTTCGCGGTGCTGGGCGGCGGGCCGATCGGGTGCGAGTTGTCGCAGGCGCTGGCGCGGCTCGGCTCCGAGGTGACGCAGGTCGAGATGGCCGACAGCCTGCTCGGGCGGGAGGATGCCGACGTCTCCGCGCTCGCCCGCGAGGTGCTGGAGGCGGACGGGGTCCGCGTCCTCACCGGCCACAAGGCGGTGCGGATCGAGCAGCGGGAGCTGGTCGCGGAGCATGACGGGGGCGAGGTTCGGATCGCTTTCGACGCGCTGATCGTCGCCATCGGCCGCAAGGCGCGGCTGACCGGCTTCGGGCTCGAGGACATCGGCGTCGACACGGGCAAGACCGTGACCACCGACGAGTTCCTCGCGACCAAATTCCCCAACATCTTCGCTGCCGGCGATGTGGCGGGCCCCTACCAGTTCACCCACACCGCCAGCCACCAGGCATGGTATGCCAGCGTCAACGCGCTGTTCGGCACCTTCCGCAAGTTCAAGGCCGACTACCGCGTGATCCCCGCCGTCACCTTCCTCGACCCGGAGGTCGCGCGCGTCGGGCTGAACGAGCGCGAGGCGGCAGAGCAGGGGATCGCGGTCGAGGTGACGCGCTACGAACTCGACGACCTCGACCGCGCCATTGCCGAAAGCGAGACCCGGGGTTTCGTCAAGGTGCTCACCCCGGCGGGCGGCAAGGACAAGATCCTCGGCGCGACCATCGTCGGCGCCCACGCGGGCGAATTGCTGGCCGAATACGTCCTGGCGATGAAGCACGGGATCGGCCTCAACAAGATCCTCGGCACGATCCACTCCTACCCGACCATGGCCGAGGCCAACAAGTTCGCCGCCGGCAACTGGAAGCGCGCCAACAAGCCCGAGGGCCTGCTGCGGTGGGTCGAACGCTACCACGCATGGATGCGCGGCTGACCGGCGAGCCGCGCCAGGCAGGCTGGCGTTGGGCCGCGTCTTCGGCAAGAAGGGCGGGGCTGACCGCATGAGGGGGATGTCTTGGAACTGTTCGACCAGCTGCGCGGGATCATCGGCCTTGCCGCGCTGATGGGCCTTGCCTGGGCCTTCAGCGAGAACCGCGCGCGCCTGCCCGGCTGGCGCTGGATGGCGGGCGCGCTGGCGCTTCAGGGCGTGTTGGCGGTGCTGATCGTGCGCGTGCCGGCGGTCTGGGCGGCGGTCGGCCTTGCCAACGATGCGGTCGCAGCGGTCGAGCAGGCGACGCTGCGCGGATCGTCCTACATATTCGGCTATCTCGGCGGGGCGGAGCTGCCTTTCGCTCTCAGGGAGGGCGCGCAGCCGCCGCTGGTGATCGCCTTCCAGATCCTGCCGCTGGTGATCGTCTTCTCCGCGCTCGCCGCGCTCCTGTGGCACTGGGGGGTGCTGCGCTGGATCGTGAACGGGCTCTCCTTCCTGCTGCGCCGCTCGCTCGGCGTTTCGGGCGTGGTCGGCCTGTCGGGTGGGGCGAGCGTGTTCCTCGGCGTGGTCGAGGCGCCGCTCGTCACCCGGGCGTGGTTCGGCAAGGTCAGCCGGGCCGAGCTGTTCCAGATCATGACCCTGACGATGGCGACCATCTCGGGCGCGATCTTGGTGCTCTATGCCACCACCTTGCGCGCCGTGGTGCCCGATGCGACCGGGCACATGATCGCCGCCTCGCTGATCTCGCTGCCGGCGGCGCTGCTTGTCGCCCGGCTGATGGTGCCGGGCACCCCGGAGGACGATGCGACCGAGGTCGATGGCGAGGCTTCGGACCTAGGCTATGCCAGCAGCATCGATGCGGTCATCAAGGGCACGATGGACGGGATGCAGCTGTTCCTGGCGGTGATCGCCGTGATCATCACCGTCTTCGCCCTCGTCGCGCTGGTCGACATGGCGCTGGCGTGGCTGCCGCTGGTCGAGGGCGAGGCCCTGACGCTGAAGCGCATTTTCGGCTGGGCGCTGGCCCCGCTGATGTGGCTGATCGGCGTCCCCTGGGCCGAGGCGCAGGCGGCAGGCGCATTGATGGGGACCAAGGCGGTGCTCAACGAATATGTCGCCTATCTCGAACTTGCGGCCCTGCCGGCAGGAACGCTGGGGCCGCGCAGTCAGCTGATCGTCACCTATGCCCTGTGCGGCGTCGCCAACCTCGCCAGCGTCGGCCTGCTGGTCTCGACCATCGGCACGCTCTGCCCGGAGCGCCGCGCCGAGGCGGCGGGGCTGGGCATGAGGAGCTGGATCGCGGGCAACCTCGCCACCGCCATGACCGGCGCGTGGATCGGGCTGGTGACGTGGTGAGGGGGACGCGATGTTCGACGCCAAGCTCCGCCCGCTGATCGACCCGCCCCTCAACGCTGCCGGGCGTGCGCTGGCGGGGGCGGGGGTGACCGCCAACGGGCTGACCTTTACCGGCCTCGCGCTGGGGCTCGCGGGCGCGGCGGCCATCGCCTTCGGCCAGATCGGCTGGGGCCTTGCGCTCATCCTCGCCAACCGCCTCGCCGACGGGCTCGACGGGGCGGTGGCCCGGGCGCGCGGGCCGAGCGATCTCGGCGGCTATTTCGACATCGTCGCCGATTTCGCCTTCTACGTCGCCGTGCCGGTCGGCTTCGGGGTGCTGGCGCCCGCCAATGCCGTGCCCGCGCTGGTGCTGGTCGCGAGCTTCGTGCTGACGGGGGTGAGCTTCCTCGCCTTCGCGGTCATCGCCGCCAAGCGCGGGGCCGAGACCGAGGCGCACGGGAAGAAGAGCTTCTTCTATTCGACCGGCCTTGCCGAAGGGACCGAGACCATCGCGGTGTTCATCGCCATGTGCCTCGCGCCCGCGTGGTTCCCGGTGCTGGCGTTCGGCTATGCGGGGCTTTGCGCCCTGACCGTCGTGCAGCGCAGCGCGATGGCGGTGCGCGCCTTCGCGGACTAGCGGCTCGCCGCGCCCAGCAGCGCCTCGGTGCGCTGGCGCAGGTCCGCGATGCGCGCGGTGTTGGCGCCGAGATCGCTGATCCCAACCCGGCTGACCGAGCGGAAATCGATCTGCGCATCGCCCACGCGCGCAACGACATCGTCCTTGAAGCCGAACCAGAAGCTTTCCGCCACGCCCTCGACCATGCCGGTGGCGGCGTCCTGGCGGATCTCGGTCAGCCCCATCGCCGCCATTGCCGCTGCGACCGCCGCCGTGCCTTCCGCCTTGCTCGCGCCGCCCAGCGGCAGCGGGGCGGGGCGGTCGGGACGGGCGGTGATGATCTGCGCGTGGCTCTTAACCGCCAGTTCGGGCGGGGTGCGCTCGGCATAGAGCGGCAGCTGGCCGAGCGGCACCTGGTAGTCGCTCAGCGGATTGGCCCCCGCCGCCTCGCGCGCGGCCATCGTGCCTTCGGAAAAGGCTGGCGGGTTGCCGGTGTCGGTGGAAATGTCGTGGATCGGGTTGCCGGCCGCCTTGCCGCCCATGCCGAGGAACACCGCCAGCGCGGCGGCGGGCACCAGCAGGCCGATGATCGCCGCCGCCAGCACCCCGTTGCGCCGCGGCTTGGCGCGCACGCCCAGCACCAGCGAGACGAGCGCCGCCAGCGCGGCGATCCCTAGGAGGATCATCCCGCCGCCCAGCGTCAGGGTCATCAGCCCGAGCTTCCAGTCCCATATCCCCACCTTGGTGCCGAGCGCGGCGACCATGAAATAGAGCGGGACGAACGCCATGAGGGCGAGGACGAGCTTGGTGTGCCAGGGCAGGTTTTTCATGCGCGCGAACATAGCGCCCCCGGAGCCCAAGGCAACTTTCACGCAACGCGGCGGGAAACCCTTTGCCCGGCCGTGCGTTGGGGTCTTTACGGTGTCTGGGGAGAGGGCCTTGTGCGCAGGTGAAGTCCCGCTTTCCATGCCCGAAATTCTGGGTTAAGCCCCGCTGGGATGCGGGAGGAACATCTTGTTCAGAGGACAAACGACCATGAAGCGTAATTTCCTGATGGGCGCGGCCGCGCTGGCGAGCCTTGCCACCCTTTCGGCTTGCGGCGGCAAGCAGGCCGAGGAAGCCGAAGCTCCGGCAGCGACCGAGATGGCTCCGGCCGAGACTCCGGCTGCGACCGAAACCCCGGCCGATGCCGCCGCTGCGGCGCCTGCCGGCGGCGCGGTGACCTATGCCAGCTTCACCGGCGATCCGGCTTCGGGCGAGAAGGTCTTCGCCGCGTGCCGCACCTGCCACGTGTTCGACGAAGGCGTGAACCGCGTCGGCCCGTCGCTGCACAAGGTCGTGGGCCGCAAGGCCGGCACTGTCGCCGGCTTCTCCTACTCGGACGCCAACAAGAACAGCGGCATCACCTGGACGCCGGACGTGCTGTTCGACTACCTCAAGGACCCGAAGGCCTACGTGCCGGGCACCAAGATGGCCTTCCCGGGCGTCAAGGACGACCAGAAGCGCGCGGACCTCGTCGCCTACCTCGAGCAGCAGTCGAAGTAATCGGCGGGCCCTTGCGGCCTCAGGAAAAACGGGCGGTGCAGGTGTCTGCGCCGCCCTTTTTCTTTGCCTGCCCGGTGCGCGGCGTCACGCCGCCAGAAGGCTCGCGTCGGCGGGGCAGTGGCGCGCGAGATATTCCTCGTGGGTCGGCAGCGAGCCCACGGCGCGGCCGATCAGCATCCTGAGGTTGGCGAGGAACTCGGCGAGCTGCCCCTCGCTCAGCTGGTCGGCCATCGGATCGTAATCGGCCGGCACGATCCCCTGGCCGAGCATCACCTGCACCCAGCTCGCATCGCGGAACAGATCGTCCACGTCGCGCCCCACGCGGCCCGAGGCGGCGAACAGCGCGATCTTGTGGGTGAGGCTGTCGGGCACCTCCATGTGCTTGCAGTAGCGCCAGAACTCCGTGTCCTCGCGGTCGGTCCGGTGGTAGTGCAGGATCAGGAAATCGCGGATCCCCGCGAATTCCTCCTCGCAGCGGCGGTTGTATTCGGCGCGCATCGCGGACGGGTCGCCGGCGCGGGGGAAGAGCTGGATCAGCCGGCTGACATGCGACTGGATCAGGTGGATCGAGGTCGATTCGAGCGGTTCGAGGAAGCCGCTCGACAGGCCGATCGCGGCGCAGTTGTGCGCCCAGAAGGCCTCGCGCCGTCCGGTGGTGAAGCGGATCGGGCGCGGATCGCCGAGCGCCCGGGTGTCCAGCCCCGCCATCAGCAGGTCGGCCGCCGCTTCGTCGGTGGTGAAGCCCGAGGAATAGACGTGCCCGTTGCCCGTGCGGTGCTGCAAGGGGATGCGCCACTGCCAGCCCGCGTCCCTCGCGGTCGCGCGGGTATAGGGCACCAGCACCGGCAGCCGTTCTGACGGCACGGCGAGCGCGCGGTCGCAGGGGAGCCATTTCGACCAGTCGCGGTAACCCACCCCCAGCGTCTCGCCCAGCAGCAGGGCGCGGAAGCCGGTGCAGTCGATGAAGAAATCGCCCGCGACCTCCTTGCCGCCCTTCAGCGTGATCGAGAGGATGTCGCCGCTTTCCCCGTCGCGCGCGACGCTCTCGACGATGCCCTCGGTGCGGGTCACGCCGCGCCCCTCGGCATAGTCGCGCAGGAACAGGGCATAGCGGCTGGCATCGAAGTGGTAGGCATAGGCAAGGCCGGTCATCGCGGTGTTGCCGACCCGCTCCAGCTTCCCGAAGCGCGCCTGGTCCGCCGCCAGCTGATGGAGCGAGAAGTCCCACAGCCCTTTCGGATCGGGGGCGGTCCCGGCGCTGCGGCGCCAGTGGTGGTGGAAGGCGACGTTGGCGAGGGTCATCCCCGTGTCGCCGAAGGTGTGGAGATAGCGGCTGCCCTTGCGGCCCCAGTCGACGAACTCGATCCCGAGCTTGAAGGTGCCCGATGTGGCGGAGAGGAAGGCGTTCTCGTCGAGCCCGAGGATCGCGTTCAGCCGGATGATCTGCGGGATCGTCGCCTCGCCCACGCCCACCGTGCCGATGGCCTCGCTCTCGACCAGTTCGATCTCCAAACGCTGGCCCAGCAGCCGCGCGAAGGCCGCCGCGGTGATCCACCCCGCGGTGCCCCCGCCGACGATCACCAGTTTCCTCACCTCGGGCCGGTCCATGGCATTCATCCCGTTGCTTGTGCCTTTCGGCCCGGAACAGGGCGGAAGAAGGCGTTGATCGTCAGCCGGCCCTCGCGGGGGTCGGCGCTCAGGGGGGCGGCGTTGTCGATCACCCCGCTGTGGAGGATGTTGCCGCGATAGAAGATCGCGCTGTTGAAGGTCCCCTCGGCGACATGGATGCGCTCGAAATGGGGGGCACCGTCGGTCGGGTAGGCGGCGGACGGCAGGCCCGCGCGCGCCACCTCGTTCTGCACCGCGGCGGCATAGCGTGGGTAGGTTTCGGCGGTGAGCGACTCGAAGCCCGTCGCGCGGTGCCGGAAGAAGGCCGTCCCCCCGTGCCCGGTGCGGTGGAGGTAGAGCATCATCGCGATCTGCTGCGGATCGGTGCCGTCGACATGGGGCAGGCGCTGGATCGGGGCGAGGGCGGCGGTCGGGGTCGTCACCAGCGAATACCACGCCTGCATCGCCCAGGGCCGCCCGTCGCCGCCAAACCACTGATCGAGCAGGGGAGAGAGCACCCCGAGCCAGGCCCGGCACACCGCCGGATCGAGCGCGGCGCGCACGCCCGGGTACTGGGGCGTGATTTTTGCAAATTTTTGCAAACAGGCCTGCAAGATCGCGTGCTCCGGGTTCTCCAGAAAGTTTTCGACGCTGATAAGTGGTTGATTGCCAGATGCAAAAACGCCGACCTGCGGTACGGCAGGTGCGATTGCCCATCCTTGCGGGGGTCTGTGCCGGGGCGGGGCGGGCTGTGTGGCCATGTCGCGGAGCCTAACAAAGTCGGGACGCCACTCCAAGGTTGTTGCACAAGCATCTGTTTGTGTGAGGGAAAATGCGGGTTCGGAAGGCAGTCGCCTCGACCGCCGCCTGACGCAGGCGCTCCGGAAATCATGCTGCGATGCGGCAAATGCGAAAACTGTGTCCATAGGGCAACATTTGCGCTCGCTCAAACGCGGCCAGGGCCAGAAGCTGCGCGGGCAGGTTCGGACAAGAGTATGAAATAACATCATAAATATGCTAATCCCCGGCCGCGTCACACTACTGCCATTTGGCGATTTACCTGCGCTCCGGCATGGGCTATGAAAAAACCTGCAAAAGCGCACGAGCAGCGGCGCTAGCGGGAGGGGACTTCTGATGAGAATGAACGGGATCAATCGTAGCGCGCGCCTGCTTTGCGGGGCCGCGACCTTTCTGGCGCTGACCGCCACCGGTGCGCCGGTGATGGCGCAGGAGACCGACGAGGAAAAGGCGGCCGTCGCCGAGGGCCAGGGTGAAGACGCGATCGTCGTCACCGGCATCCGCGGGTCGATCCAGTCCTCGCTCGATGCCAAGCGCAACGCCACCTCGATCGTCGAAGTGATCGCGGCCGAAGACATCGGCCTGCTGCCCGACCAGTCGATCGCCGACACCCTCGCCCGCCTGCCCGGCGTGACCGCCCAGCGCGTGCGCGGCCGCTCGCAGCAGATCTCGATCCGCGGCCTCGGCCCGGACTTCTCGCTCTCGCTTCTCAACGGCCGCGAGATCGTCTCGGCGGGCAACAACCGCGGCATCGAGTTCGACCAGTTCCCCTCGGAACTGATCGGCCAGGGCGTGGTCTACAAGACCGGTGACGCCCAGCTCGCCGCGATCGGCATCGCCGGCGCGGTCGACCTGCGCACCATCCGTCCGCTGGATTCGAACAAGCGCCAGATCACCGTGTCGGGCACCTACACGATCAACGACAGCGGCTCGCTCAACCCCGATTTCGCCTCGGACGGCTACCGCTTCTTCGGCAGCTACATCGACCAGAACGCCGACGGCACCATCGGCTGGTCGCTGGGCGCGACGATCCAGTCGATCCCGACCCAGTTCATCAGCCGCGAGCTGAAGACCAACCAGTTCCAGATCGCCCGCACCCCGGGCGGCGTGATCTACCCCGCCGACAACCCGCGTCAGGGTGTCGTCAGCCGCAACTTCGAGCGCACCTCGGTCGCGGGCAGCCTGCAGTTCGAGCCGAGCGACAGCTTCTCGCTGACCCTCGACGGCTTCTACACCAACACCACCGACAGCGGCATCTTCCGCGGGACCGAAACCCCGATCGCCTCGTGGAGCGGCGCGAGCTTCGTTGGCGCGCAGGGCAGCGGGCCCTTCGCCGACAGCGCCACCTACAGCGCGGTCGTGCCGATCCTGCGCACCGACACCGAGGGTGCCGACAGCGAGATCTTCGCGCTGGGCGGCAACATGGAGTGGAAGGCGACCGACAACCTCGGCTTCGTGCTCGACTACGGCTACTCGACCCTCGACCGCAACGACATCGACTACGAAAGCTATGCCGGCACCGGCCGCGCGCGTTCGGGCCTGCAGGATCGCCTGACCTTCACCTTCCCGGATGACGGCCAGTACACCATCGCCAGTCAGGTCGATTACACCAACCCGGCCAACGTCCTGCTCACCGATCCGGGCGGCTGGGGCCAGGTCGGCTTCATCAAGCAGCCGATCATCGAGGACGAGCTGCACCAGCTGCGCGCCGAGACCTACTGGGAGTTCGACGGCGGCTTCATCGACCGCATCACCGTCGGCTGGCTCTACACCGACCGCCAGAAGAGCTTCGATTCGAACGAGAGCTTCCTGCGTCCCACCCCCGCCTTCGGCAACGGGCTGCGGGTGCCGACCGGCGCCATCGTCGGCTCGACCGACACCAAGAGCCTGGGCATGGACATCCTTGCCTATGATCCGTCGAGCTTCCTGACCGACGGCACCTACCTCGTCGAGAAGGCCACCTTCGATACCCAGTGGGTGGTCGAGGAGAAGATCCACAACTTCTACATCCAGGCCAACATCGACGGCGATCTGGGTTCGGTTCCGGTGCGCGGCAATATCGGCCTGCGTTATGCCGACACCGAACAGGGCTCGACCGGCACGATCGCGGGCGGGATCAACACCGTCGAGGCGAGCTACGACAACTGGCTGCCGAGCATGAACCTCGCCTTCGAGATCATGCCCGACACGTTCATCCGTCTCGCTGCGGCCAAGACCATCACCCGCGCGCGGCTCGACCAGATGACGGCGAACCAGAACATCGGGTTCAACCCGCTGAGCTGCATCGACACCAACAACGACCAGCGCCCCGACCGGGTGATCGCCTTCAATCCGCCCTCGGTGGTCTGCTTCAACCTCGGCGGCGGCAACCCGGCGCTCCAGCCCTATTCGTCGACCTCCTACGACATCTCCTTCGAGAAGTACTTCTCGCCGGGCACCGCGATCATCCTCGCGGCGTTCCACAAGGACCTGTCGGACTGGGTCATCGACTTCAGCGAGCTGACCGATCTCAGCCAGTCGATCCAGAACTTCGGCGCGGGCGCCTTCCTGCAGGCCAACCCGCAGGTCGCGACCGGGATCTTCAACGGCCCGGTCAACTTCGCCGACGGCACGATCACCGGCGTGGAAGGCACGGTCCGCCTGAACTTCGGCGACTTCAGCGACACGCTCGACGGGTTCGGCGGCTTCGCCAGCGTCACCTATGCCGATGCCGAGGTGCAGAACCAGAACTTCAACCCGATCGCCATTCCCGGCTATTCGGACGTGACCTGGTCGGCTGACGTGTTCTACGAAAAGTACGGCTTCCGCGCCAAGCTGGCGGCCCGCTACCGCAACGGCTTCCTGTCCGAGGTGCAGAACTTCGACGGTTCGCTCTCGGGTGCGCAGGCCCAGCCGGAAACCATCCTCGATGCGCAGATCGGCTACACCTTCTCGAACGAGGGCAGCTTCCTCAACGGGGTGCAGATCCTCGCGGAAGTGTTCAACCTGACGAACGAGCCCTTCGTGACCGAGAACGACCTGTTCAACGCGGGCGGCCAGCAGGTGGGCACCTTCCCGAGCCGCCACGAGCTCTACGGGCGGACCTTCAACCTGACGATCCGCAAGAACTTCTGATACGAACCCCTCGGGTCGCACGAGGGTTTCAGGGAGGGCCCGCCAGCAATGGCGGGCCCTTTCGTTTTCGGGGAGGGGCGAGGCGCTGTCGTCGCGCGGTCATCGCGCAGCCGTCGCCCTGCCGTTGTCACGGCATGCGCGCGTGCTCGGGGGGTGAAATCAGGCGGCGAGCGGCGGGGCGGGGCAGTGGCGGGCGATGAAATCGCCGTGCGACGGCATGGCGGCGACCGCCTCGTCCATCGCCTGCCGGATCTGCCTGAAGCGCTCCGCGACCGGCACCCCGGTCCGCATCGCGGCCAGCGCGGGGGCCTGCCGGGGGACGATCCCCTGGCCGAGATAGACCGCGATCCAGCTCGGGTTGGCGAACAGCTCCTGCCCGTCGGCGACCAGCATCCCGGCCGCGCGGAAATGGTCGATCTTGTATTGCAGGCTGTCGGGGATCGGCATGGCCGCGCAGTAGCGCCACAGCTCGGAATCCTCGCGGGTGGTGGCCTTGTAGTGCAGGATCAGGAAGTCCCGGATCAGCTCGTATTCCCGCGAGGTCTGGGCATTGTATTCGCGCGCCAGCAGGGGCGACATGGCGGCGTCGGGCAGCAGCGCGATGAGCCGCAGGATGCCGTACTGGATGAGGTGGAGCGAGGTGGACTCGAGCGGCTCCATGAACCCTGCCGACAGCCCGATGGCGACGCAGTTCTTCTCCCAGAACTTGCGGCGCTTGCCGGTCACGAAGCGCAGGGGCCGCGGGTCGGCCAGCGCCTTGCCGTCGAGGTTGGCGAGCAGGGTCGCGGCCGCCTCGTCCTCGGAGATGAACTCGCTGCAATGGACGTAGCCGTTGCCGGTGCGGTGCTGGAGCGGGATGCGCCACTGCCACCCCGCCTCGCGCGCGGTGGAACGGGTGTAGGGGGTGAACTCGCCGCGCTCGCAGGGGACCGCCACGGCGCGGTCACAGGGCAGCCAAGCCTGCCAGTTGTCGTAGCCCGCGTGCAGCGCCTCCTCGATAAGAAGCCCCCGGAAGCCGCTACAATCGATGAAGAACTGGCCTGCGATCCGCTCGCCATTGTCGAGCGTCACGCTCTCGATGAACCCGTCCTCGCCGCGCAGGGCAACGTCGATGACCTTGCCCTCGATGCGCGTCACGCCCCGGCTTTCCGCATAGCGCCGCAGGAAGGCGGCGTAGAGCCCCGCGTCGAAGTGGTAGGCATAGTCGAAGGTCGACTGGATCAACCGCCGATCGGGCGAGGGGTGGCTGAACTTCCCCGCCTTCGCCATCGCCCAGCACATCGAGAAATCGTCGATCGGGCCATCCACCCGCCCCGCCAGATGCTCGTGCATCCAGTGGTGGTAGAAGGGCACGCTGTCGAATTCGGCACCATACTGGCCGAAGGGGTGGAAGTAGCGGTGGCCCTGCCGCCCCCAGTCGACGAACTCGATCCCGAGCTTGTAGGACCCTTGCGTCTCGCGCACAAAGGTCGCCTCGTCGATGCCGAGGCGCTTGTTGAAGTGGCGGATGGGGGGGATGGTCGCCTCGCCCACGCCCACGGTGCCAATCGCCTCGCTTTCGATCAGCGTGATCGCGCAGGAACGCCCCACCGAGTCAGCGAGCGCGGCGGCCGTCATCCACCCGGCGCTGCCGCCGCCGACGATGACGATGCTCGATAGGGGCGCGCTCTGTCCGGTCATCCGCCGCAACTCTCGCGGATCAGAAGGCTCGTTTCAAGCCGCTGCGAGATCGCCGGCCCGTCGCCCTTGTCGATCAGCTTGGAGACCAGCATCCGCCCGGCGAGGTTCGCGTCCTGATCGATGGTGGTGAGCTGCGGGGTGACGAGACGGGCGGCGGGGATGTTGTCGTAGCCGACCACCGAGACATCCTCGGGCACGCGCATCCCCGAGCGGGTCAGCGCCCGGATCGCGCCGATGGCGATGAGGTCGGAAGCGGCGAAGATCGCGTCGAACCTGAGGCCTCTTGCGAGCGCGCTCCGGACCGCGGCCTCGGCGGAGTGGACCTCGAAATGGGCGGGCAGGATAAGATCGTCGTCGGGCGCGATCCCGGCCTGTTCGAGCGCCTGGCGATAGCCGCGGATGCGCTGTTCGGCCTCGGGTGCCTCGGTGTCGCCAAGGAACAGGATGCGCCGCCGTCCGAGCCGCGCGAGGTGCGCGGTCGCGCGCCGGCCGCCGGCGAGGTTGTCCGATCCGATCACGCAATACTGCGCGTCGGGGAACTCCGCCCCCCACACCACGAAGCGGTTGTCGCGCGCGGCAAGGGCGTTGAATTCGTGGTGGAGCGAGGACTGGCCGATGAAGATCACGCCCGTCGCGCGGCTGGTGCTCATCGCGTAGTCGAGATCGCCGCCGGCGCGGGGGCTCAGGTGGCTGATGATGAGGTCGGCGTTGCGCTCGCGCGCGGCCTCGGCGATGCCCGCCAGCAGCTCGAGGAAGAAGGGGTCCGCCACCCGGCTGTCGCGCGCCTGCGGGGCGGGGACGACCACCGCGAGCGTCGCGTCGGCGCCGATCGGGCCGCTCGGCATCGAGGCGCGGAACTCGTAGTCGTGGGCGCGGGCGATCTGCCAGATCTGCTGCTTGGTGCGCCGCTTGACCGAGGGACTGTCGTTCAATGCGCGGCTGACGGTCGAGATCGACACCCCCGCCTCGCGCGCGATGTCCTCCAGCGTTGCGCTGCGCCGCGAGGAGGGGGGCGGGTTGTCGGCCATCCCCCGTCCCTCAGCCGCCCGCCACCCGCGCCCAGTAGCCGGTGCCCGGGGCAAGGGTCTCGGGCACGGCGCCGGGGCCGACATGGCTTTCGGTCGCGATCAGGGCGAGCGGGCCGAGCCCGGCGGGCGGGCTCCAGTCGCCGGGTGCCTCGCCGAGGTTGAAGACGCACAGCACCCGGCCCTGTTCGTCCTCGCGCAGGAAGGCGAGGATGTCCGCCGGGCTTTCGAGCAGGGTGATCCCGCCGATGGCGAGCGCCGGATGCTCCCGCCGCGCCGCCAGCAGGCGCTGCGCATAGGCGAGGGTCGAGGCCGGGTCGGCCGCCTGCCGGTCGACGGCGAAGCCGGTGTGGACGGGATCGAGCTTCAGCCAGGTACGGTTGGCATTCGAGAAGCCCGCCTGCGGCGCGCCCGCCTGCCACGGCATCGGCGTGCGTGCGCCGTCGCGGCCGAGGGTATGCGGCCAGTTGGCGATCGCCTCGGGGTCCTGCAGGTCCTCGAAGGCGACCTCGCCCTGCGGCAGGCCCAGTTCCTCGCCCTGGTAGATGATCGGATTGCCGCGAAGGCTGAGCAGCAACAGCAGGTTGAGCCGGCTTGCGCGCGCCATGTCGCCGTCCAGCGTCCACCGGGTCACGGCGCGCGGCGCATCGTGGTTCGAGAAGGCCCATGAGGGCCAGCCCTCGCCTTCCTCGCCGCTCCACTGCTGGAGCGAGGCGCGCACCAGCGGCGCGGTGAGGCGCGGGGCGTAGAGGAAGTCGAAGTTGTAGGCGGAATCGAGCCGCTTGCCGCCTTCGGTGAAGGCCTTCATCTCCGCGAGCGGCTCCGGCCCGCCGACCTCGGCGACGGTGAAGCGGCCGGGGAATTCGTCGAGCGTCTGGCGGATGCGCTCGAGGAAAGCGACGATGTCGGGGTGCGACTGGTTGTAGCGCTTGACCTGCATGTCGAAGGGCCGCGTCACCAGCTCCATCGGCAGGCCCGAGGGCGGATTGTCGCGCAGCTCGGGGTCATGCATCGAGAAGTTGAGCGCATCCAATCGGAACCCGTCGACGCCCCGCGCGAGCCAGAACCGCGCCACATCGAGCAGCGCGTCCTGCACGTCGCGGTTGTGGACGTTGAGATCGGGCTGCGAGGTCAGGAAGTTGTGCAGGTAATACTGCTTGCGGGGACCATCCCACTGCCACGCCGAGCCGCCGAACACCGATTGCCAGTTCGACGGCGGCGAGCCATCGGGCTTGGGATCGGCCCAGACATACCAGTCGGCCTTGGGGTTGGTGCGGTCCTGCCGGCTTTCCTTGAACCAGGCGTGTTCGTCCGAGGTGTGCGAATAGACCTGGTCGATGATGACCTTGAGGCCGAGGGCATGGGCCTTCTCCACCACCCGGTCGAAATCGGCGAAGGTGCCGAAAGAGGGGTCGATCCCGCAGTAATCGGCGACGTCGTAGCCGAAATCCTTCATCGGCGAGGTGAAGAAGGGGCTGATCCAGATGCCGTCCACGCCGAGGCCGGCGATGTAGTCCAGCCCCTCGGCGATGCCGGCAAGGTCGCCGATCCCGTCGCCGTTGGTGTCGCGGAAGGAGCGCGGGTAGATCTGGTAGATGACCGCCCCGCGCCACCAGGCGAGCGGGCTGGCGGCGGTTGCGGCATCGGCGGCAATTGCGGTCGCCATCAGTCGTCGGTCTCCAGAATGCAGGCGGCAAAGCCGAAGGGGGGCAGCGTCACCTTGACCGCGCCCGGCGCGGCGAGCGCGGCGGGGCACTGACCGACGAGCGGCGTCACGCCGCGCGCCGCGTAGCTGACCTCGATGCTTTGCGAAAGTGGGCTTTCGCCGGTGTTGAACACCGTCAGGACACGCTGTCCGGTTTCGGGATCGTGGCGCTCGACCGCGAGCAGGCCGGGGGCCTCTTCCGCAAAGGCGCGCACCTCGCTCAGCCCCCGGCGCAGCGCCGGGCTGGCGGTGCGAGCCGCGGAAAGCTCGGCGATCAGGCGGTAGAGCGGGTGGGCGGTATCGAAATTGTCCTCGGCCGTGGTCGCCTTCGTCCCGATCAGCCGGTTGTCGTTGTAGACCGCGACCTTGCTCGGGAACATGTCCTCGCGCGCAAGCTGGTCGTTGCCGTCGGAGATGAAGCCCTGCTCGTCGCCGTAATAGACGGTCGGTACGCCGCGCAGCAGGAACATCATCGCATGGCCGAGCCTGACCCGGGCGAGGAGCTTCGCCGGATCGCGCGATCCGCTCATCTGCGCCACGAACATTGAAAAGCGCCCGAAATCGTGGTTGCCGAGGAAGGTCGGCAGGCCGGTCGCGGTTTTCGCCCCGCCGGGGTAGATCGCGTCCTGCTGGAGGAACTCGGCCATCAGCCGCGGTGGGCTCTTGCCGCTCGCGACCATCTGCGCCGCCTTGGCAAAGCCCATGTCGAGCGCATAGGGCAGGCCGCTTTCGGCCATCACCTGCGCGGCGAGTGTGGCGGTGGGCTCCTCGTAGGCGATCTCGCCGAAGATGTGGAAGTGATCGATCCCCTTGGCCTTGGCGCGCGCCAGCATGGCGGGGACGAAGGCCTGCCAGAACCCGGGGTTCACGTGCTTGGCGGTGTCGATGCGGAAACCGTCGATCCCGTAATTGTCGATCCAGTCGCCGAACACCGCGATCATCCCGGCGACGACGCGGGGATTCTCGGTAGCGAGATCGTCGAGGCCCGAGAAATCGCCGTAGACCGAGCTCTCGCCGATCCAGTGCGAATTGCCGCGGTTGTGGTAGAGCGTGACGTCATTGAGCCACGCCGGGACCTTCACGTTCTTCTCGGCCTCGGGCACCACCGGGGTATAGGCGAAGGTCGGATCGGTGAGCTTTGCCCAGTTGGCCGGATCGGGGTTGTCGTCGCCTGCGAAGCCTTCGTTGATCGGCGCGCCATCGGGGCCGCCGCGGCGCGAGAAAGGGTATTCGCCCTTGCTGCGATAGCGGTAGCCGTTCGCTTCGCCTTCGGCATAGCCGATCACGTCCGCGGTGTGGTTGGTAATGATGTCCATGTAGACCTTCATCCCGCGCGCATGGGCGGCATCGACGAAGGCCTTGAACTCGGCATTGGTGCCGAAATGCGGGTCAACGCTGGTGAAATCGGTCACCCAGTAGCCGTGATAGCCCGCGCTTTCCTCGCCCGGCTTGCCCTGCACGGGCTTGTTCTTGAAGATCGGCGCGAACCAGATCGCGGTGACGCCCATGCCCTGGATGTAGTCGAGCTTGCCGGTCAGGCCCTTGAGGTCGCCGCCGTGGTAGAAGCCCTTGTGGGTGGGATCGAAGCCGTGCTGGAAGGGGCCGCCCGAAAGGCCGCCCTTGTCGTTCGCCGGATCGCCGTTGGCGAAACGGTCGGGCAGGACGAAATAGATGATCTCGTCTTCCAGCTGGCGCTCGGCGACCGGCGCCGGTGCCGCCGGTGTCTCGCCCCGTGCCGGTGCGCCCGCCAGAGCGGTCTGCGCACACAGCACAGCCGCCAGGCTCACGAAGATTCGCGTCATGACCCAACTCCCTCTCGCGGCGGTTGTGACATCTCGGGAGAGTTTTTGCAAATCTTTGTGACGCGCTTTGCGACCACCCGAAATGTGACACAATGCCCTCTAATTTATCGGGAAAAGTGCGTCAGCGTGCTGCCTCAGACGATTTTTGCGGCCAATTGAGGGAAAGTTTCTTGCAAATTTTTGCAGCGCGTCCAGACTGTCACCGACAGCGCGCAGCATCACCGGCCGGCAGAGCCGCGAAGCATAGGCGCTGTCGCAAGCCGCGTCACGCGCCAGTGGCCGCAGCGGCGGGGAGAGGGATGGGACGACCATGATCGAAAGCGGTCACAAGCCGGCGCTGAACGCGGGCCAGATCTGGAACATGAGCTTCGGATTCCTCGGGATCCAGATCGGATTCGAGCTCCAGAACGGCAATGTCAGTCGCATCTTCCAGACCCTGGGAGCCGATGTCGGCGAGCTTGCGATCCTGTGGATCGCGGCGCCGATGACGGGCCTGATCGTGCAGCCGATCATCGGGCACCTTTCGGACAAGACCTGGGGCCCGCTCGGTCGCCGCCGTCCCTATTTCCTCGTCGGCGCGATCCTCGCCAGTCTCGCGCTTTTCGTCATGCCCAACGCGCCCGCATTGTGGGTCGCGGCGGGAATGCTGTGGGTGATGGACGCCTCGCTCAACATCACGATGGAGCCGTTCCGCGCCTTCGTCGGCGACAACCTGCCCGACCGGCAACGCACGATGGGCTATGCGATGCAGAGCTTCTTCATCGGTACCGGCGCAGTGATCGCAGGCGCGCTGCCGTGGGTGATGACCAACTGGCTGGGCCTCGCCAACACCGCGCCCGAGGGCATGATCCCCGAGACGGTGCAATGGGCCTTCTACATCGGCGGAGCGGCGCTGCTGGCGGCGGTGTGCTGGACGGTGTTCACGACGAAGGAATACTCACCGGAGGAGCTCGCCCGGTTCGAGGCGGCGCGCGGGGCCGGGCGCAGCGCAGTGCATCACGCGGTGCAGCGCAGCGCCGCGCAGTTCGCCCGCGGCGGGGTCGTGTGGGTGATCGCGGGCGCGATCCTCGCCGCGCTGGTTGCCTTCGCCCGTTCGGAGCCGCGCCCGGCCTTCCTCGGCACGATTGAGGTCGCCAAGGACATCTACGTTCTCGCCGCGCTGGTCGCCGGCTTCGGCGTGATCCAGCTGGTCGCAAGCGTGCTGCGCGGTCAGGGGCGCGAGAGCAGTGGGTTCATGGAGGTGGTGAGCGACCTTTTCGCCATGCCCCGCACCATGCGCCAGCTTGCCGTGGTGCAGTTCTTCAGCTGGTTCGGGATGTTCGCCCTGTGGATCTACGGAACCCCGGGCGTGACCGAATACCATTTCGGCGCGGCCGACGCGGCGAGCGCCGCCTATCAGGACGGGGCCGACTGGTGGAGCCTGATGGGATCGGTGCGGAACGGCCTTGCCGCCGCCGCAGCGCTCGGCTTCGTGCTGATCGCCGCGCGGATCGACCGCTGCCGCCTCCACGCGATCAACCTGCTGCTGGGTGCGGCGGGGTTTGCCGCGGTGCTGCTGGTGCGCGATCCGGCGCTGCTGTGGGTCCCGCAGATCGGGATCGGCATCGCCTGGGCCTCGATCGTATCGATGCCCTATGCGATCCTTGCAGGCTGCGTGCCGCAGGAAAAAATGGGCATCTACATGGGGGTGTTCAACATCTTCATCGTGGTGCCGCAGCTGCTCGCCTCGACGCTGCTCGGGTTCCTGCTGATCAACCTGTTCGGCGGCGGAGCGATCTACGCGATGGCAATCGCGGCGGCGAGCTTCGTGCTGGCAGCGGTGGCGACCCTGTTCGTGGCCGATGGCGATGCGGCGGGCGCTCCGGCGCTGCAGGCGGAGGCGGCGTGATGCGGCTGGCTCTTGCCCTTGCGGCCTGCGCGCTGGCCACCCCGGCGCTGGCCGAGCCGGACTACACCCCCCGCGATGTGGTGCAGGTGAAGAACGCCGAGTGGACCCGCGATGCGGTTCTCTACCAGATGAACACCCGCCAGTTCACGCCGGAAGGGACCTTCAAGGCGGCGCAAAAGCAGCTTCCGCGTCTCGCCGCGATGGGGGTCGACATCATCTGGCTGATGCCGATCCATCCGATCGGCGAGGTCAACCGCAAGGGCAGCCTCGGCAGCCCCTATGCGGTGCGCGACTACCGCGCGGTCAATCCCGAGCTCGGCACCGAGGCCGAGTTCCGCGCCTTTGTCGCCGAAGCCCACCGGCTGGGCCTCAAGGTGATCCTCGACTGGGTCGCCAACCATTCGGCCTACGACAATCCGCTCACGGCGAGCCACCCCGAATGGTACACCCGCACCCCCGAAGGCGCGCTGACGAGCCCCGCGGGCACCGACTGGTCGGACGTCGCGGATTTCGACTACAGCCAGCCCGGCCTGCGCCGCTACATGACCGAGAGCCTCGTCCACTGGGTGCGCGAATTCGGGATCGACGGCTACCGCGCGGACGTGGCGGGCTATGTCCCGACCGACTTCTGGGACACCGCCCGCGCCGAACTCTACAAGGTGAAGCCCGTCTTCATGCTCGCCGAATGGGAGCAGCGCGATCTCCACGCCCGCGCCTTCGATGCGACCTATGGCTGGGGCTGGAAGGAGGCGATGCAGCGCCTCGTCAAGAGCGGCGAGGGCGCGGGGCCGATTCGCGGCTACTACGCGGGCCAGTCCGAAACGTGGCCCCATGCCGCGATGCGCATGGTCTATACCGAGAACCACGACCAGAATTCGTGGGATGGGGTGGCAAGCGAGATCTACGGGCCGGCCTATGAAGCTGCCATTGCGCTGTCCTTCGTGGGACCCGGCCTCCCGCTGATCTACAACGGGCAGGAGGCGGACAACGACCGCCAGCTGGAATTCTTCGAGCGTGATCCGATCGTGTGGAAGGAAGGCAGGCACGCGGACCTGTTCCGCAAGCTCGTCGCGCTCAAGACCGCGCATCCGGCGCTCCACAACGGGCGCTTCGGGGCGCCGCTCGTCGAGGTGCCGACCCGCACGAGCGCCGATGTCTTCGCCTTCACCCGCGGGGCGGCAGGCGAGCGGGTGTTCGCCGTCTTCAACCTCAGCCCGCGCGGCCACACTCTGACCTTCGACAAGGCGCGCCACCACGGCCGCTACATCGACGCGCTGACCGGCGCGCCCGCGAGCTTCGCGGGCGGCGAAAGCCTCGATCTGCCCGCATGGGGCTACCGCATCTACACCGAGACCAAGTGAGGCGCCGCCACGGCGCGGGAGAGGACGCATGACGAAGCACTGGAAACCCCTCGTGGCGCTGGCCGCCATCGCCTGGGCGGCGGCCGCCCCGGCACAGGCCGAGACCCTGACGCTCGCCTCGCCCGACGGGAAGATCACCGTCACCGTCAGCGACGACGGGGGCCAGGCGACCTATGCCGTCGCCTTCGAAGGCAAGCAGGTGATCGCGCCTTCCAAGCTCGGGATGCTGTTCGCCGAACACCACGGGTTCGAGCGCGGCCTCGCCATCGCCCGGCAGACCCGCGCCAGCAAGGACACGACCTGGGAGCAGCCCTGGGGCGAGCGCCGTCTGGTGCGCGACCAGCACAACGAACTCGCGGTGACCTTCCGCACCGAAACCGATGGCCCCGCGCGCGACATCACCGTGCGGTTCCGCGCCTTCGATACCGGCATCGGCTTCCGCTACGAGCTGACCGAGCAGCCGGCCTTGCAGGGGGATATCGCCATCGTCGAGGAGCTGACCCAGTTCGCGGTCGGCGACAAGACCACCATGTGGTACACGCCCTCGGACGAATTCAACCGCAACGAATACATCTACCGCATCGCCCCCGCCGGCGAGGTCGACGATGCGCACACGCCGTCCACCTTCCGCACCCCCGACGGCATTCACATGGCGATCCACGAGGCGGCGCTGATCGACTATTCCTCGATGTCGCTCGACCAGCTGCGCCCGGGCAATTTCCAGGCGAACCTGAGGAACTGGGCGGGCGGGCCGAAGGTGAAGACCAAGGCCCCCTTCAAGTCCCCCTGGCGCACCATCCAGGTCGCGCGGGATGCGGTCGGCCTGATCAACTCCGACATCATCCTCAACCTGAACGAGCCCAACGCGCTCGGCGACGTCTCCTATGCCAAGCCCGGCAAGTATATCGGCATCTGGTGGGCGATGCACATCAACGACCGCACCTGGGCGTCCGACCGCTATCACGGCGCGACGACCGCCGAGACGAAGCGCTATATCGACTTTGCGGCCAAGCACGGCTTTTCCGGCGTGCTGGTCGAAGGCTGGAACAAGGGCTGGGACGGCGACTGGTTCAACAACGGCGACCTGTTCAGCTTCACCGAGCCCTATCCCGATTACGATATCGAGGCCCTGAGCAAATATGCTGCCGCCAAGGGCGTGCAGATCATCGTCCACCACGAGACCTCGGCCAACCTCACGAACTACGAGAAGCAGCTCGAAGCCGGGCTCGATCTCGTCCGGAAGATCGGCTCGAACTACGTGAAGTCGGGCTATGTCTCGGACGCAGGCGATGCGGTGTGGGTCGATGACAAGGGCATCCGCCACTACGAATACTACGACAGCCAGCGGATGATCGACCACCACATGACGGTGATCAAGGCGGCGGCCGAACGGCGGATCGCGATGGACACGCACGAGCCGGTCAAGGACACGGGCCTGCGCCGCACCTATCCCAACTGGATGACCCGCGAGGGCGCGCGCGGCATGGAATTCAACGCCTGGGGCTCGCCCCCCAATCCGCCGAGCCACGAGGCGATGCTGGCCTTCACCGCGCTGCTGGCGGGGCCTTTCGACTACACCCCGGGGATCTTCGACCTGCGCCCGAACGAGCGCCCGCCGGTGCGCCCCGACATGCCGCGCGGCGACCCGAAGAACCGCCCGCAGACGACGCTCGCCAAGCAGCTGGCGACCTATGTGACGATCTACTCGCCGCTCCAGATGGCCGCCGACCTTCCCGAGAACTACGAGAAGCGCATGGACGCCTTCCAGTTCATCAAGGATGTCGAAGCCGACTGGGAACAGTCGATCGCGCTCCAGGGCGAAGTCGGGCAGTTCGTGGCGATGGCGCGGCAGGGCCGGAAGTCGAAGGAATGGTTCCTCGGCGCGGTGACGGACGAGAACCCGCGCGACCTATCGCTGCCGCTCTCCTTCCTCGAAAAGGGCAAGCGGTACCGCGCGCAGGTCTACCGCGACGGGGCGCACGCCCACTGGGACTACAATCCCTATGACATCGTGATCGAGGAAAAGGTCGTGACCGGGGGCGAGACCTTCGATGTGCGACTTGCGGCCTCGGGCGGCGTGGCGGTGCGCTTCATTCCAGTGAAGTGATCCTCCCCTCAAGGGGAGGGGACCACGCAGTGGTGGAGGGGAGGACAAGGCCTGCAAAGCGGACAAAGCGGACACCCTGTCCGCTTTGCGCCTTCCATTATTCGATATGATTTACAGGCAGATCATCCCTGATTTCCGAAGCGGACGGACAGGGGAACGGGGCCTTGCTTCGCGCCCCGGCCGCCCAAGGGCCTCGAAGGCCGGACAGAACAATGGGAAAGAGCCGGGCGCGTTGTAGCGGCGGGCAGGGGTGTAGGAAACTTGGCCAGACACCCCGCCTTCCCGGGCCTAACCCGGGATCCCTCTTTCATTTCTTACGGACCGGGAAGAAGGCAGCGTCTCCCCGGATCAAGTCCGGGGAGACGCGTAAGCGAACGGAAGCTTGAGCCTTCTCGCGGACGAAAGCAGACATTCGGGAAACGACCCCATTGTGGACAGATCACGAACCCTTAGGAGGCGACAGTCGGCACCCAACCCGTTGGTAGCTGATGCCAAGGCGCTTCAGGGTTCCGCCTCGCCAGTTCCTCCTTTACCTTTCGCTCTCTCCAGACGGAACCGCCCACGTGCCATTCCGCCACCTCTTGCCCGAAGTCAGCTGTTAGTCGGGAAGGGATGTGCTGTTCGGCGTCCCAGCCAGCCATGACTTCCAGGTCCTGAATAGCAGGATCATCTACGCGGGTTTCGGTGCCCGTGCCCCCCTGATCCCAGATCGTAACCGTAAGTGTTCCTACAGGCCATTGCACCACACGCCGACCTCTCTGGAGATCGGGCACAAGCTCACAACGTCCAAGCTTCTGCCATCGACCGGAGCGAAGAGCTCGGGTGATCGATGGATAAAGCACTGACACGATCGACATAATCGGTGAGGTGACAATCGTTTCAATGACAGCGACTTCACGATCCCTGCGCCGGAAGAAGCCTACGGCTTTGTCCGTCGTGACTTGGCCGTAGTAGACCCACTCCTGTTCACCGAGGAGGGCATAAAGGGTGCCCGGCTTCAGGTCGGCACGGGCCTTCGGATTGGCTTCGAGCATCGGCACATACTTCCCGCCTGCATCGAATGGGTCAATGGCAGCAATCCACCCGATTGTGTTGAAAAACCCGGCGCTGAGACTAGCGCTGATGCGAGTCTAGACGCGG
>VFQN01000786.1_pt1 | contig 56945 bp, 54 predicted proteins | sample 3512371 | NCBI WGS metagenome assembly VFQN01 (sample SAMN10412370, study PRJNA504923) | tailings metagenome | isolation source: Replicate 2 from Balatoc abandoned mine | place: Philippines: Itogon, Benguet | collected 2017-08-28
CCTTGTCTTCTATGATCATCAAGAGGAAATGAAAACAAGAAATCCAAGTCATTTGTAGTAAATTTGGTCGATATCACTAGCGCTATGTGAGGAACTGAGAGAAACAAGCAACTAGGGGATAACGCCAATACAATGAATAAATAAGGACAAAAAAAGAAAAGAAAATTATCATATCTATAGACTTGAAGAAGTTTGCGAACAGACATTTTGTATCACCAAGAATAGAGTAAAAAATAAAAAACCGTAAACGCAGTTGGGAGAAAGTCTTCAATATCTTTTATATCTTTTTTATTTGTTTATTTATCTTGGCATTAATACCATTCTTTTCCTTTTATTTTTAAATTCATTTTTCATTTCCCAGAATCTATTTGCAAAGTTTATGCTATGTCTCTTTACACCATTTCAATTTGGTTTTCAGTTGGTGTGACAGGTTCGGCAACAGGTAATAACGAATCTCCCATCCTCTGAGACGAAGGTGTTGTAGTGACAGGGATTTCCTTCGTATTGGACATAACTCGTTGATCAACATCGACACGAGCATATTTCCTCGTTCTTTGATAAATATAGGCGCATAAATAACTCAAAATGTAAGTAGGAGAAAGCATAAGCATATTTCCAGTTAAACAATAGAGTTGGATTGGAACTAAATTTGAGGAAGGACGTTTTTCAGCATGTGCACCACAAACTGCAAAACAAGAATCAGGTGTCGCAGCATTATAATTTTTAAATACACATTGAGTCCATTCTGTTAAAGAATCAAATGTAGAATCACGCTCCTTTATCAAGATACCTTTTGATGCAATAAAAGGCACGAAAATAACAAGTGTCACAACTACAGTCATAGCTAGAGCAAAATGAACAGCTTTAGTATGAGCAATAGCGTAAACACTGTTTTTCTCTTCGCCCTTCTCATCGGATGTAATTGCATTTGGATAATTATTACCGTCTTCATTGTTTAACATCCCTAAACGTGCACTTGATGATGAAGAAGATGATGCAAATAAACCACAAAAATCATTCCAACAAAAAACAATGGTATAAATTCCAACAAGAATACAAATAGGAATAGCAATAACAGCAATATCAGTATTCTCTGGTCCCGATGGGTAAGAACGAATAAAACACCAAGGTTGTGTACGACTAAAGCCTAATAGTTTATTGATATAAGAATACAACATTGGAATTAAAGAAAAGACAACACAACATAAAAATTGAGTTCCATAATAGTAAATACGATATTTTGCACTATGAAGGGTTTTATATAATTTTGGATAATATTTTAATCTCCAATCAAATACAATCATTACAGAACAACAACAACCAGCAAAATAAGTATAAACTAATATAGCACCTTGAATTACACATGGAGTTGTATCTGAACCTTCTTGATCATCATGTTGCATTTTATTAATCGCATTATCCCAACAAAATGCATCTTGTAATGATGATTGAGCAAGTTGGATGGAACTCGCCGATGCAACAAATGAAAAAACAGCAAATAAAAATAATATATAGGTTTCCTTTAAGGATTGAGTTATAACTAAGAAAATCATCAATGTAATAGCACAGATTGCTCCAACAATAGGGAAAGCAACTTGACCCTTGTGGAAGGAATCCCATTCGCTTTCTTCCCAGAGAGGGGATCTATCCAAAGGGGGGAAAAGGTATTCAAGAAAAAAAGGTATAAAAGGATCAGTGTACTTACATGCAAGCCATCGCACAAGCCGTTCCAGTAACATCCACATTATTGGCGTGATTTGGATGTTCGGGAATTACGAAGCCTTTCGGACAGGATGGACTGTAGGAGGATACTAAAGGCGCTAATTGCGTCTCATTGTAATAAATTGGAGCAGGTCCCGACTTAAATCTGAAGGTTAGCGAAGGAGGGCCAGTTGGCAGAGTGACTCCGGTAGCAACTGACAATAGGTTCACTGTTTGGTTTGTCGTGGGGAATTGCCTTGTACCATACGTTGTTCCGGATACAAGAGCAGAACAATTTGGTGCTAAAGCAGGATTTCTAGCAACTAATTGCGGAAGAAGTTTCGCACACTTTGTGGCGTAATCCTGGCAAATCGATAAAGCATGGAATTCCGGAACAATAAAACTACTCGAAGAAAGTGCCAACTGGGTGCCTAACGTAGTTGCAGCGACAGTAGTCGCTTGAACAGAGGTTAAACCACCATAAATCAATGCTTGAAGTAAAGTATGCTTCTTTGGCTTTGGGAAGTAAATACTGCATTGGTAACGAATAAGGGCTTTGTAGCAAGAGGTCGGAACGAAAGCTGGGATCGTAGCAAATTGAGTTGTCATCTGAGTGTTAATAACCTTTTGAATGGTACCAGGAGCTTGGATAATCGTAAAATTAACATTCAGTTTATTAGCAGTTGGAATTAGAATCGTATCAATAAATCCACTACAAGGAGAGGTAGAAGATACAGAATATGCCTCTGACATACCAACGACTGGAGTTGCTTGTGGAACAAAACACTTATTAACAGCATCGTTCGATGCATCGTATCGCATCGGCTTTACAGCAGTAATATCACCGTAAGAATAATCGTAAGTTGCGGTGCAAAGAGAAGCACTAAAGCCAGTTAACGAGAGATAAATTTTGGCACAATTCGTTCCAACCGACTGACAAGTACTCAAACAAGGTCTTTGGAAAGGAATTCCGTAAACTTGGCTTAGGGCTTTATAAGGCGCATAATTGTAAGAAGTCGCATTGGTTAAATCAATCTTGGGGAAACATTTCAAATAAATCTTTGCACAGGTCCATTGAACAACACTCTGAATACAGGTTGTGGACATTTGAAGTAACATGGTATTATTTAACGCATTCCTCGCTCGTTTTTCAAGGATGGATGGTGTTACACCTGGCGGTAAGTAGTAGGCATAGTTCACCGCACCGACACACGGGTTCACTAAACGCGCGCTGGAACTAACAGCTAATGTTGTACAACGACCAGAAGAAAAAGGATAAGTTGCTGAGCTCGAGTTTAACAGAGCAGCCAACAGCAACATCAATAAATACCCAAAACCGTTCATCTTCAAATAAACAAAAAGAATAATAAACACAAGAGGAAACCAAAAAATTGAAATTCCAACGAAGACTCTCCCTCAAACACAAAAAAACACTTAGTGGGAAGAGTCGTTAATATCAAGGAGAAATTGTTTTATAAATTGGAGGTTATAACGTCACGTTGTTTTTGATTATCGTTATTTATAACGATAAATTTGTAGTTGCTTGCATTTGTAACGATCAACTGACTTCGCCCATTCACCACCCTACCGTAAACTGCTGTAGAAGTTGAGAGGGAAAAATTACGGTAGTGCTGGAAGGAATTTTCTTTGGATTCCCTCCTTTACCGAAATTTCCATTTATTACGCTACATAGGGGTCGCCGGTAAGTTTTGTAAGTTTTGAAAATTGAATTATTTAAGAGATTATTTTACTTAAGCGTTTGTTGTTATTATTTACTTGTGTACACTGCTGTGATAACGATTGCGATGATTAATACTACTGCTATAAAGAAAACTAAATATCTTTGCCGAACATCTCGACGTGACATGGATGCTAACACTCTTCTAGCAGAGTCTGTAATCGCCGAAAATTCCCCAGCCTTGATGAAACAAAAAGAATAGAAATTGCAATTAAATCGTCAATGTGGAAGTTATATAGGACTGAAAAAACTCACCTTTGCTCGAGAAGAGTCAATCTTTTCTCTATTCCTAGCTAACTCTTGTGTGATATCATTTGCAACATCCTCAGTTTCCATCACTGTTCGATGAGCATTGGCAATCATTTCATTTTGCCTCGCAAGTCTAAAAAGACAGAAGTTCGAGTTAAAAAACAGTCACAGAATTAATTGACTTACTTATCATTAGCATTTAATAAACGTTGTCTCTGTTCGCCACTTTTTTCTCCTATTAATTCAGACCTTGACGCTTGTTCCTTAATTCTTTCGAAATCCGATTTCATTGAAGTAAGTGATTTTTTGTAATTTGTCACTTTTTCGTTCAAAACTTTTCTTGTCGCCGGATCGTGACTTCGCACTTCGACTTCCATTTGCTTAATCAAATCACCGCATTGACTAAGCAAACCTTCAACCAGACGGGAGGACGAGCCAGCTTTTCCTGATTCATTCTTTATTTCTGTTAAGTTTTTATTGATATCTTGGCTTAGAGCCCGAAATTCTTGATCATATGCATCAAAAATTGACATTCTTCCAAATTTTAGATCCTTCTAATCCTGAACTGATCCCTTTCTCTTCACCCTTCACTAGACCAGAATTTATTGGTCGTTGTCCTACTATTATCAAGAGGAAAATAGAAAAATGATCTGAGTAAATCCGATCGTTCACTAAACGATATCCATCGAAAAACCGAAAACTTATTTTATGAAATTGCTTAATTGACAACAGTTTCATAGTTGGTTGTTTTCAAAGATAAAATGGACGTTTCAGTGAGGTCGGCATCAATTGACTCCAATAGTAATCTCTATGGGGAAAAGGTTGAGGCCCCTGGAGGTCCTGAAGATCCCAACATGAAAGATGAAGTTGATCCTGAACTGAATCCCGCAAACTCAATTGTTTTAAAAGATCCTCAACAGCAATATTTGTATGCAGTCGAGACGATTCGACAGTTGCGTGCTCGTCTTATACGGAGAACTAATGTGATAGATGAGATTAGAAAGTTCTATCTTCGTGACATTGTCACGATGCGTCATATTCTTCGGGAGGTACTTACTGAACCAGAAAGAGAGGCTGTATGGAGAGAATATGAAGCTGCACTCCCAAGTATTGACCTCAGTCAAATGTTAAAGCTGCATGCACCAAGCAAAGGAGAATTTCGTATCAGACCTTGCGAAAAATGTGGTGGACAGCTCGAAATCGTCTCTAGAGATACTGATGAAGTGGAGGCTTTGAAGAAGGTCATCTCTGACTCCAAGGACCGAGAGAACAGATGGCGTGAAAAACTAGCTACTCTTGATGCTCAAATCGAAGCAACCACTTTAAAGAAAGCCGAAGATAGCAAAGCTCATATGGAAGAGGTGCGTTTGCTTTCGATTCTTTTCGATGTGTGTGTACGTACAGTCTCAATTGATTTTCCTTTCATAGAAACGTGTTCTTTATGCTGAAATGAAAAAGTTACGCGAAGCAACAGAAAAAAGCAAGAATGAGGCTCAGCAATATGCCCATATGCATAAAATGATCAAAGAAGATTATGAAAATTTTAAAAGGAAAAATGCCGACTTATTCGAAGCCCAACGAAAGGTTGAACTTTTAGAGCAAGAGCTATATAGTGCAAAGATAAATATTGAGGAAAAAGAAGAATCTATAAAGAATTTGAAGACACAAGAAAGAACATTAGCGAAGGAATTACAACTAACGAAGGAGTCTGTGGACGAATTGAGTAAAGAAAGAGATTTACTTGAAGATGAAATCTATACTGCAAAGCAAGAAAATCAATCTTTACAACGAACTCTCTCAACTATCAACATTCAGCTCCAAGAGAATGAGTCGAAACTTGAGCAGGTCCAAGCTGAGAATAAGGAAGTTGTCGCAAAACTAGAAGTAACTCAAAACGAATTCTATGATATGCGGGTTGCCCATACGACAGCCATGGAATCAACTGCTCGCGAATTAGACTCTCTAAAGTTTGAGTTGAAAGAGCTCACAATCACTTGTAATCAGGCTGATAATGAGTTAGAAACGAATAAGAAGGAACTAAATGAGGCGATGGCGAAGATTGATGAGTTAACGGAATTAAATAAGCAACTTGAAATGGAGCTGTTAGACAGTGCTGATGAAATCGAATTGTTTGAAGAAGAAATTGCTGCAATGCAGCAATTTATTCGGGAAAAAAGTAAGATTGAAAATCTAAGTCCATACCATTCTAATATTTCCTAATAGTTTCTCAAACTGACGGTGACTCTGATGAAGATGATCTCATGCGAGAGTTTGAAGAGCAATTTAGGGGAAAACTTGATGAGGAAGATGAGGACGAGGATGAATTAGAAGACGAAGAAGAGACAGAGAAAGCTGGTGGAAATGCTGATGAGGCAGAAACAAAAGTAGAGGGAGGCGAACTTGAGAGTCCAAAGAGAATGAAAAAGCAGAAAAGTTCTCTCAAAAGGCAAAAATCAAGTCGGGGAAAACTCAACAAGGCCAGATCAAGAGTACTATCAGCAAAGGAGTATGAAAATCTGGACCTTGACCAGATGAAGCAAGACGAGCAAAATGAAGGAGGTGAAGATAAAAATGAAGCGGGTAACACTCCTACTGATTATCGTGACCGACGACGAGCTATTGCAGTGAGTCGGAATAATTCTGTACGGCGGGTGGGCTCATTTAGAGGACAAGGTAACGCGAATAGTCCAACGGCGAGTGGACCCATTCCACAAGCCACCACAGTTGCGACGTTGAGAAAGCAAATGCGATCTGGCTCGGTCATGGTCAGTCCTACAAATAAAGCTTTGACTACTATAGCTTCCAACGATGAAGGCAGTTTAAAGGAATATGACGATTTTGATGACAATAGTTCTATTGAAACTGCGCCCAATGCAACAACAACTGACGAAAGTCCTGGAGACATTTTGGCTGAGGTATCTCGACGCAAAACGAAGTCAAGAACTCGCAAAAGTACTGGAATGACTCTAACGAGTGGACGGAATTCGAAGAGAATCTCAAATGCTCGGAAAAGGCGTTCAGTTGCCGCGGACAATACTCGTTATGGCGATGATGACGAACCTTCTCTTCCAAAATTAATTGATCCTGAAATTTTAATGAAATTAAATCAACGTGAAAATCTTTTCGGGGTACCGAACGAGAAAGTAACTTTACAAAGAATGGAGTCTTTACGTCGTCGAAGATCAATTCCAAGAGACTTCGTGTACTACGAGCTAAAGAAAGCTCCTGTTGCTATCGAAGAGATTGCTACTGAAATCGTTGCAACTACTGGTGATGGCACTGTTACGACTGCCAATACTGAAATTGTCCCTGCCCTCCCACCTTTGGATAAGAAGGCTCAAAGACGGCTTGATAGAAATTTTACCCTCTATACTCGCGAGATATTGACAAATACGAAGGGCAGGATTGAGAATATTAAATCTATGTTGCAAGAGACTCCGCCAACAACTGCCAGATCGTTAAGATCTGCTGGCGGAGGGGGTGGTGGGGGAGGAGTTGGGGAGAAAAGAAGACGAAAGACTAAAAGAAATGATGCTGTGATTGAAGATTCTGATCTCGATCAAGAGGAGGAAGAACGCGAGCAGCCCACGGAAGAAGTGAAAAATAGGAAGAGCAGCAATGCATATCTATCAAAGAAGCCTCCATCTGCAAATGGAAAGAAAGATGCTGCTCGAACTACAAAAGTCGGTATCCCACAAGTAGAGTTGACTCCACCTCCAGAAAATGCTGGAAAATTTGAACTGGCCTTACGTCAAGGGTTATTAACAGTTATTCGAAACACAAAAGGGATGAATGAAAATTTCACCCACACAGTGGTGAATGGCATCACCCCTTTCATACATACCGTTGCCACTGAGGTGACAGACTTATTTAACAGTTTATGGCAATCTGTTTATGCGAATAAGACTTCTTTAGACTTCTTTGAAAAGCTTTCAACTGTTTTTCAAGGAATCATGAGTCTTATGACACCTGATGCTACCACTGTTCAACTAGCTGATGTTTGTGCTCAAGTCGTTCCTTTAGCTGGCTCAACTTTAAATGCATCTGTGACACAACAATGGCAAGAAGCTGTTCAAATTGATGAAGAAGTCTTACTCTCCTTGTTACCTACAGTAGTGAATTATGGTACAGGAGAAAGAAGAAATAAATCATTAAATGAATTCATGGAAGATAAAATTCATATTTATCCGTATAATCCTAAGATTGCTACAGCAATTGATAAAAAAGATCCAAATAATCCTAATTTAAATTCTGAAGGAATTGATGAAACTATTTATCAATATTTCCCAAAATTTCAACAATTAAAATCATCCATACAGAAAATGCATGATCAAACACAATTTATGAATACAACATTATCTGAATATTTTATTGAAGTGTTACGTGATTGGTCATCAGCCAAGACAGTCTTTTTAGAATTAGATAAACGATTAGAAAATGAAAGAGAGAAAGCACGTAAACCATTAGACATGAAACTTTTAACAATTTCAAAAGAATTAAATAAAATGACAGCTTTATATGAGAAAAATATGGAATTAATGAGAAATCTAGAAATTAAATTGAAAGAATATGAAAAATATGAAGCAGAATTAAAGAGATGTGAATTAAAATTAATTGATACACAAGCACAGTTAGAAGTATTAATGACTGAACATTCTGAATTAAGTAAAGAACATCAATTATTAGTAGAAAAGAAAGAAAAATTAAGTAAAGAAATTGAATCTTATGAAGAATTAGTTGAAAGATTATATAAAGAGATTGCTGATCATAAAAGTGAAATTACTCAATTGAAAGATAAGATTCGTTCATTAGAAGGTTCATTACAGGTTATGACAGATGATCGCGATGAAGTACAGGTAAAATCTTTTTGTATTTTCCTATTTTTCTGTGAAGGTAGCTTACGAATCGATTTAATGTAGGCGAAATATGACCATATGCTCGATCTAGAAGATCGCCGATTAAATCGTACATTTCCAGTTGCTATCCAGACTGAGCCACTTGTTCATGATATTGGATTACAGACAGAATTCTTTATTCCACCTGTAAGTGCTATTCGTATGAGTATTCCATTAATTTCTTTTTGACAATTTCATTTTTTAGATGGATTTGAAGACTGTGGTGGTCAACAAACTATCGCGCAGTGGCTTGAAAAAATATCCGCTTGTTTTCTCTCAATCTCTGGAATATTTACCTGATCTTCGCCACGACAATACTAACGGCCCAACTCAAAGACAACATAATCAAAACCACCACAAATTACATGTCTTCCCGAGCGATGGAACGAGCGTATCGAGCAGCGTTGCGAGCGTATCCATCGCTGATGAGCTGCGTCATCCACTAGCGATTGGCTTAAATCCAAATTATACGAACACTAACACATTAACTGCGAAGCTTAAGACCAACGACGCATTAGCAAATAAATCCGTTCTATTAAATTCATCCACTTCCATGATTTCGCCACAACTAAATCAACCAATTAATAGCAGCCGAGGAGTGATGAATAATACCTCTTCCACTCAAACGATGCCACCAAAGCATTCCTTTCTTAGATCTGATTCCGCGACAAGTACTGATTCTCTACAATTTAATTTCACCGAATTCAAAGCTCAACCTCCTCTCATCCGATATCATTACAATAATAGCAGTAATAGCTCGCAAAATCCACATGGTGGGAATAATGTGGCTCAGAACTATCCTGGTACATATTTAGAGCATAGCATCTTTGAAGAAGGTGACGAGAATGGTAGTAGCAGCAGCCAACCTCATTACTACCAAAACAGTCCAATGCTATTAGCAGATGATCAAGAAGAAGAGAGAGAAAATCAACAGTTTAGTGAATATGGGAATCGAATTCTTGATACTTATGCTCAGACGACTACGAATACCAGTTATAACGATCTGCTTTCCGGAGATGAAGAGGGTATTGATAATGAATTAGGTGTCGGTGGATTTAGTCAGAAAGGTGTTGGTGGAGAAAGAATTCATTTTCTGAGCCAAGAAAAGCCACATGGACCACCATCTCACCAACATTCCATGCCAAAACTCTTTAAATCATCTTCATTTCACCCAACGAATCAAGGGCAGAACCCTCCGAATAACCTAAACCAGTCTAGCATTCTCACCATCAGCACAATCCATCCGATGTACAGCAATAATCCAAGTCAAAATAGTGCTTCCCCTCAAAAACAACCGAACGATGCTGTTAGTTTTGAATCTTCGATTGAATCTCAAACAACCACTGCGACACAAAAACTTGTTGGTCCTTCTCTTCGGAAATCAAACCAACATCAAGATATAATAGATGGTATTATCTATAACCATCGTGCTAATGATCACTATAGCAACGTCCTTTATAAGACAAATACGATGAATGATGCCCTCGCAGTGAATCGAACCTACGATCAATATTACCATGCTGTGGAGGAAGGGATGGACTCTCTATCCATCACATCACTTACACAAGCGAATGCGAGAGATAAGCAAGAGAAGGACAAAGCAGTAAATCGAATTGCAAAGAATAGTTTAAATCAGTCGTTACCTGCTGGGCTCAGACCTCCGTCTATAAATACTGGCGCTTCGCCATCTCGCGGAAATTCTAACGGAGGATTTACTAGTGGTAACAACTCAGCGGCTATGTCAGCTTCTATGAAGAAGAAACTTTTCTTCCCTGACATCGGTGGATCGTCTACGACTGGTACTGCGCATAGCACGCAAGGCATGACAGGCGGAAATCGGTCAAGCAAAGGAGAAAATACTATCAAACGATTACAGAAAGAGTTATTCTAAGAAAGATTTACCGACTTAGGAGTATGTTTATAAAAAATAGTTGTCTTTAATATATCGAATTATTTTACATGAAATTTTGCAATAAATTTAGGCTTCATGAGAATTTTTATTAGTTTATTTCTCTGCATTGCCGGAGTCTAGGTCAATCACACCATCATCGTGAAAACCAGTAGCACAACCACGCACAGCTAAAAACTCATCAAAATCATAACATTTCTTTTCATGGCAACAACTCCAAAACTTTGCAGCATCATGAAAAACAGGTTGTCCTTTGTGGTAGGTGCAAGCATCTGGTCCATTGTCAGCAATATTAAAAGTCTTCTGACATCCTTTCCTTTGACATCTCGCTGTCACTCCATCTTCATTACGAGATGATTTTCGAGTTTCTAATGTTTTCACTGCTGAAGTTATGGAGGATGCAGCAGCAGGGTTGGTGGCATTGAAGTCGGAGATGGATTTGAGGGCTGGCTGTGGCTGGGTCGCTTTGATAGAGGCAGGATCAATAGCATTAGGGGATGCACCGATGGAGACCTTTTGAGCAACAGTACTATGAGGACCGACAGCACAACCTGTAATAGCTTGAAAACCTTCGAAATCATATGCTTTACGATCTCTGCAACAGGACCAACACTTCATGGTATCATGGAAGATAGGTGGGCCTGTATGATGATGACATGCAGTATCATGATTTTGTTCCTCAGAATAAAATTGATTACAACCATAGTTACGACAACGAACAAGATTGCTTGTATCAACTTCAGCTTTCTTAGGTCTGCGAATATAGGCACCAAACTTTAAGTAGTAATCATTACGATCATTTAAAACATCCTTAATAAGATCATCAGAATAAATCTTATGTTGTTCAGAATCAACTAAATGAATTTCATCAAGAAGTTCTAAATTATTATCAGGATTCTTCTTATTATATGCATTAGCAAAAAGTTCGATAACTTTAGAGACAGGTTTTTCACCCCAAGAAGCTGGAATATCAATCTTTGAAGTCTTCTCTGGATATTTTGGTTCTTCTAAATGCAAATAAACCTTTAAAGACGACATGATGCAGTTCAAGTGTTCTAATAAGAAGGTTAAGAAAGGAAGGATGGTTTACAATTTCGAATAAAAAAATTTTTTCGATCGTACATTTCCAGAAAAAACGATTCGTCGTCTTGTGAAACGATGTCAAATTCCCCTTTTCAAGAGAAGACATGGATTCTATCATGAATTCAACACTGTTACCAACTTTGACAGATGAAAATGGCACGACAAACACAAATTCAACAATTAATGGTGATGTATCCCTTGGGGATTATGCCAAAACCAACAACACCGATCAACTCACAATAGATCAAGTGGAACAGATCCGAACAGAAATTGCATCTGAACAACCTCTCATTGGACCTCCTCAATCAGTGAGTAATCTTTTAACAAAGTATCAAGATACTTCATCACCTGGATTCATCCCAGGAATTCATTATCTATCCAATCATTTCTCTTCCATGCGTCAAGTCCGTGGTGATGGGAATTGTTTTTATCGTGCATTACTCTTTGGTTTCCTCGAAAACTTATTAAAAATGCATTTATCTGGTAATGAACAATTAATCAATCGTGCTCAAAATGAATTACAACGTATTACTACTGTTATCCAAGGTAGTTTACAAGAATTAATTAATTTAGGTTATCCTGAATTTGCATTAGAAGGATTTCATGAAGAATTTTTAGAGATATTAAATGAATTATTTCAACAATCTATTAATAGTTTATTAGATATGTTTCAAGAATCTGGTAAAGCCGATTATTTAACATGGTATTTACGTGTATTAACAGCTGGTTATCTGAAAAGAGATCCTGATCGTTTCTTACCTTTTATTGATGGTTTATATTTTGATATTGCATCCTTTTGTACTGCAGAAGTTGAACCAATGAATAAAGAATGTGAACAAATACAAATTATTGCTTTAACAGAATATCTTGGAATTACTATTGAAATATCTTATCTCGATGGAAGGTAAAGGAATCTTTTCAATATAGTCTGTTTTCAATATCTTTCTAACTTTGATTTGTCTTTTTTCTTTCTCTCTAAGATCCTTTGACGAAAGTGTTGGGGTTTCTAAAGTTATCTTCCCGGATCCTACCAATCAATCAAAAGAAGAGAATGATGTAGTGAATGAAGCTTTGAAAGTAAATTTGCTTTATCGACCTGGTCATTATGATATTCTATATATTTGAGAGAATATAATTTTCATGAAGAATATAATTCATTCAAGAGTTTAACTAATAAATCACATGATAATCCCATCAGGGAATCTTGACTTCCCTCCACTCGCTCGATATAAGGCGCAAGGAGTTCATGCTCAACCATCAAACCTCCTGCACAATGAATGCAATTTCCCTCCGCTATAATTGATTCTATAATATCATCGGGTATTTGTTGAAAGTGGATAGTCGAAGAATCTACTCCGACTACTCGTTTATTTGTATTGAGATCAGTCAGCGCGATACTACCCACAGTTGAACAGGAACTACGACTGTATCGACGAATAAATCTCCTAGCTTCCTCGTTATCAACTGGCTTTTCAAGAATTGTGCCTTGATATGTTACAACTTGATCCGCTGTGAGTAACAAGTTACAGTTTTCTCTCAGACGAGTATCTCGCTCAATCATTGCTAATATTGCATCTGCCTTTGCGTTCGCTAGAAGAGTGACAAGTTCTTGCGGACTTGATCCGATTTCTCGATTCCCCAACTTCTTTTCATCAACGTCAGGTTTGATAACTCGAAATTGAAATCCGTTCTCACGTAAAATGAGCTTTCTCGTGAATGAACCGGAGCCCAAGAGCAACTCTCCCACTTTTCCACGGTAATTTCCTAATGTTTGAGACACAATACTCATGGTAAGGAGAGGACGAACAAACTCAATGAGAAGAAAGAAGATGCACCGACAGAGTTTCATTTCTTTTCAAATGGGCACGGTAGAATATAAAAATTCTCTTTTTCATTTTCGAAAACCCGAAACTCCAAAATACTTTGTGAGTGTTGTCCATCAAAGGCTTTAGAATAGGAGCAGTCAGTTCATAGATCAGCTTTACTTCTGCAGATTAGTAAAATGGAAGCTATCAGCAATGCTCTCTCATCCTTTATCGATAGGACGAAAGATTCTCCTGTGCAATCCTTGTTAGTTGCGAGCGCTGTCGCTCTGGTGGGTGTTGGCGCGGCAAGTTACAGCGGCCTCCTTGGTTCAAAGCAGGATGAAAATTTAGCTCCTGCTATTGATGAGGAAACAACTCGTAAAATTATGAAGCAAATCTTGGAAGGTGTTCATCTGAATCTCCCAGGTTTATTTCAATATGCTGAAAGGATCAAGCAATCCATTGCCGCTCAAGGACAAGAGATTGATGATGCAATTTTATTGAAGACTTTTTTATTACCAAACTTAGAAAATCTTTTACGCCAAGTACAAGATAAAGCCTTAGAAGATTATGATGTTGATGAGGATGAGTTAGAGGAAGCTGTTACAGAATACTGCAGACAAGGTGATGCTGACTTAATCAAAACTTCAGCTACTATTCGTTCAATCTTTAAGAGATTTGGTGCCAATATTGTTGACGAAGAAGAAGAAGAAGAGGAGGAAGAACCTGCTGCTGCAAAAGCCTCAGCAAATGCAACAACTACTGAGACGACGGTTAGTAAGAAGAGTTCGAAGAAATCTAAGAAGAGCCCTAGTAAAGATATGCCATTAGAAGAATTTCTTCAATTTATGAGAACGTTTCAAACTATTCAATTGGAACTAACAAAATCAACCATTGAAGATTTTGTTGAAGAATTTGGTCGTCAATTAGATCAAACAACTGCTCAAGTATTCCAACAAAGAATGTTTATTGCTGCTCAACAGTAAGTCCTACCTCCCTCTTATCGTTAATTTTCGGGCTAAACTTTCTGCTTTATAGAGCTCAAGAAGAAATTACCCAAGACTTTGGTATAGAGCCTGAAGCAATTGAAAAACTTATCATGAAGTACCAAAGAGAACCAGCTGTCCTTCAACTTCAGGCAGAATTTGAGGTGAGTAGATGAAAAACAAGGATCCATTAATTCACTAATTGTTTCGATTTATCTAGGAGAAAACTATTGAAGTTATGCAAGCATCTGGTCTTGGAGGATTTATGCAAGTTTAAATAGACTGATGGAGGATTCAAGAGAAGAGCCTAATTTCCCCAGATTGTGTCCTTAAATTTATGTAGTGTACTGGTCATTCATAATCTATTTTTGAAATGAAACCTCATTATGAGCGGTTTGAATGATTTTACGATCACACTGAAAACTAATTAAAATTCTTCATAAACAACGATTATCCATTTGCCAGATAGTTGGCTTTGGAAGGAAAAAAAAAGAGAAAGAAAACAAACGATTCGGATATCGTTTTAAAGTCTTTTTACCTCCGCTAATATCTACCTCTAACTTACTCTCTACTACTATAATCTATCTATCCATCCACTATCATCATTTAGACAATGCCTGTCTCAAAAAGAGGCTTATTATCAACAATTCTCTCAAAAGAAAGTCTTGTGAGGTCAATGGTTTGGAACTTGCCATTGTTTAATAACATCTCCGACACTGCTCTACCGACTCCGGGAGCTTGCTGCAGACCATGGCCAGAAAAACCAGTGCATAGGGTCATATTACGAATCTCAGAGTGAACTCCGATAATAGCATTCTACCAAAAGATCAATTAGATATATTGCAGCAGCTATTTCGTTTCATTTACCTGATCAACAGAGTTGTAATCATAGAAACCAGTCCATGAGCACGTTACTTTCAATTGTTCGAAAGCAGGTACTAACTCAGCTAAGACCGGCCAAATCTTTTCTTCAAAAACTGCATCATCAACAGTCTGCAAAGTTGCAGCTTCATCTTTAGGTTGAACTTCAAAGTCTTCTTCTTCGGTAGGTGAGACACCAGCGATGAACTTGCCTGGTTGCTTTCCTTCTGGTCGGAAATAAACACCTGATGGATCAACTACTAAAGGAGTTTTTGGTGGAGGCATCTTAAAACCATTTGGATGATCTCCTCTACAACTCACACCAAAGATACTTCTAGCTCTGGGTGCTACCGGAATTGCTCTGATTCCTTTGTTCGTGGCAAGGGACGATGTAAAGTTTTGCAAGAGACGTCCCGACCAAGCTCCAGCAGCATTTATGACTTGGTGCGCACTTACTTTGTGAGCATTCTTTCCTTGGTTAAAATGCACAGCCTCAATGTTGTATGAAGAACTCCCTTTACTCACAGCTTGAATATCAGCACCTGTGACATCACCTTCAATATATTCTACACCCAATGAAATAGACTTCTTTTTTAAAGCATTGACAAATGCCCATGGATCAAAGTAACCTTCGTTTTTACGGCCAAATGTTCCAACGTCAATTTGTTCAGTATTCAACCACGGGAATGTTTCCTTTAATTGTTGTTTTTCAAGAAAATCAATCCATGTTGCTCCACATTGATGTTGAGTTTGATGATTTGTCTGCAAAATAGACCTGCTTCTCTCTCCTGCAAGAAAGAGATAGCCATTTTCATGAAATTGTATATCTAACGGTTCGTTTTCTCCTGGCAGTGTGAAGTGTGAAGGATCTTTAATAAATTCTGCACCGTACATACATATTTTGATATTTTCTGGAAGAGAAAATTGTTGTCTGATTCCTCCTGCCGAAAGCATGGCTGAGGTTGTGCGATAGCAAAAATCTCTCTCGAGAACGATAATTTTATGAGTCTTCGTATCCACACTCTTTGCCAGGTGATATGCAATGGAAGAACCAACAGGTCCTCCACCAACGATCAAGTAATCACATTCTAGCCTAGCAGGTAAAGGCTTCACTGGAGTACAAGTGGAGAAGGATCGCAGATGACTTGAAAGACTTCTTATCATTTTTCTTTGGATTTTCCACTGAAGGCAACGTAAAATAAAGAATATAGTTATTGAATGAAATGAAATTCGAGTACTTCATAGTGACTTCTACAGCTTTCCCATTGTATTATCATAGACAGAGATTCCATGAATTCTATCGAAATAGATTAGACAGAATAGAGAAGACGGATGGGGAAAGTGATGTTGATGGTGATAAAATGAAGCAACTTCAGCTGTTATGCCAATTAATCTGTGTTTCAATCGATGTAAATGATCAACAGTAAGTCAGCTCACCCTATTTTATTAAACGATTGATTATTTGAGTGTGAACATTCTCTAGTTCCACTTTGTACTTCTCTTCATATGGTATCAACTATCATATTCTTCCGTTTCAACTAACATCAGGTCAGAGTCTTTATTCCTGCATCCTTACAAAGGACGAACCAAATACTTTTGAACATATGGTATACCTTCCTCTTTTATGATCATATTTAGCTTAGCCTCCTGCGTAGGTATCATACTTTCTTCTACAAAAATTTCTTTCTTCCACATCAGAACACCTGCCTTCATTCCTGAATGATCTGACACAGTTCCAAGATAAAACCGCAAAAGAAAGCACTTTCAATGACAGCACTGGAGGGGATGGAGGGGTTTATGATGAACAGTACCTTGAGGATCTTTTTATACAGTATTCTTTGTTTGATGAACTATCCCACTTTGAGGTACCTTACCTTCTATTGCGTGTTGCGCTTTAAATGGTGACCTTTGAACTCTGTTTAGGAACTTTATATCAAAGATAGTGGCCCATGTGCGAGATTGTTAGAATGGCTATCTTCAAGCATCACAACAGCTGGCATTTTCTGGAAACATAGCGGTGGAATCATCCCCCTCCTTCAATCCAAATCTAGAGTCATCTTCTCATCGATAAGCTTGCTTTGGAGCATAAATATCGAAGGTGGTGTCACTGAATCTTTGGAGCAGTTCCTAAATACGCAGGGCAAAGAGAGAATTCATCACTATGATGATCACGCCGCAGGGTTATTCGCCCATGTGGCCGAGTTTAATCTAATTGTCGAATTCATGATTAAATTGGATGCAAATGATCAAATTAATGATTTGCCCATCCTCCAAAAATGTGAAGAATCAAAAGCTGAACTTGTGAAGTTCTTTACTTTTTAGCGTGTGGAGAGTAAATTGTTGCTGTTAGCATTATAGAGGGAAAGAGAACGTGAATTATTACTAATCTATAGGAAGTGCGGTGAAATGTAATGAAGTTTCATCGGTGTGCTTCATGACATTCATTCATTCATTCCGTTTTACCTTATCCACGGAATGAATACTACGAATTATGACACTATTACTGTGTTCCAATAAAGACGAGATTAAAAATACTTTACTTGGCTTGTTTGCTCAGTCTCACGAGCAATACATCATTCACAGGGATTTTATACTGAATACCATGAGTGAAGGTTCCAAGATCCTGCTTCAACCAGAGGTCGCGAACAGAGACACTGTCAGAGTTACTCCATCCAAGATCAGACCAAGTTAAACTACTTGGCAGAGTAGTTTTATTGTTGGAATTATATAAAACAGCGGCAAAGTCACCGTTAGCAAGAGGTCGAGTCCAAACTTGTTGTCCTTGATCTCCTTTGCGAAGTCTTTCACCAGCGATGAAAAGAGGATCTTTATGAACACCTAAGACTTCAGTGTTCATCAGAATCGATTTCTTCTCTTCAGTTAAATCACAGACATCAGTAGAGACCAATAAAGGAGAGCTCCAAAGCTAATAATCAAGAGAAAATAGTTAGGCATGTATTATAGTTTCTCAAGGACTTACACTCCAGAAGGTAAATTCAGTGCGAGAATGAGTATAGTTCATGGTCACAGGGAATAAGGTTTCTAAAAAGTCAGGATCCATCCAGCGGTGAGGTCCATTGTATTTGCTTGGATGCAAGTCAGCCATCCACTCAATGATCTCAGCAGTTCCGCAACCATAACCAGCGCCGCTAGCAGTAGCTGGCCAGTGGAAGAATGGTAAATGATCCATAGAGATGCGGTACATCTGAGCAACGTCTCCACCCCAGTTCCACACTTCATCGTTACCCCATTCGCACATTGCGACTAAAAGAAGAACAGTGAGAAACAAGGAACACAAAAAAGCTAAATAACGAACGTACAAAGCATAGGATGTCCAGTAGCATTTAGGGCTTGAGAAAGTTGAGTATACAAGCTTTGAGTCGTCTCATTTCCTGGCTTATTGCAATTGTCAGCCTTCACCATGTCCACACCCCATTCAGCGAAGGTTTTAGCATCTTGTTCATAGTAACCATACGAACCTGGGCGGTTTTTCTTACAAGTTTTGGTTCCGACGCAAGTATAGACACCAAGTTTTAAACCCTTAGCGTGAATGTAGTCAGCGAGTGCCTTCATACCAGAAGGAAATTGACGTGGCGCAGGTTGAAGATTTCCATTAGCATCACGTTCATGATCAGCCCAACAATCGTCTAATAAAAGCCATTGGTATCCGACTTCAGCAAGGCCTTGGTCGACTAGAGCATCAGCTCGACGTCGAACTTCCCACTCAGTACATTTGTCGCGTAATCCACAAATATCGTTGGTGCACCAAGTGGACCAACCCATAGGTGGAGTTGCACCTAAGCCGTTATCATAAGACAAGACTTGAATAAACTGTAAAATGGCCAGTACTGCTAATGTCAACATCCTTTCTTGTGTTGATGATTCGTGATTATATTTCTATGCCAACTTGAATCTTATTTACTCGATTTATCTCAAACTATAATTATAAGATTTCTTTATAGAATAAATGAAGATTTTATAAAACTTTAGATTCTCAAAAACATGCTTCATTCTGAAAAACAGTTTTTTTACAGTAGAATGCGGTAAGCCTGTTCAAGATACTATGAAACGCTTCGCCTATCTGCGCGAAAAAACCGCCACAAAGCATACAGATAACTACATAATTGATTTGAAAACAAGTCAACATTCAACGCTTTTTCAATCAATTCGATACATTGGAAAGCCATGTTTCGAGTTTTAATTGCTTTATGCCTCTTGGCTACGACCTGGAATGTAGCCAATGCTGAATGTGCTAATGCATGTAATGGTCATGGACGATGCACATCATACGATATGTGTATTTGTAACCGTAACTGGCAAGCTGCTGACTGTAGTGAAAGAGTTTGTCAATTTGGTTTAGCACATGTTGATACCCCAAAGGTAAAGCTAATCTCCTCGTTTGCCATGCTTCGCAGCTAATGTCGCCAAATGTGCCTACAGGGTGACTTAGATGGTTCTGGAACTGTTACCAATGCCAATGAGGTCGTTATTGAGAATAACTACGTTTATCCTTATGGTACCACTGAGCAGTTCCCTCAGATGCAGACGTCTGACTTAGAGACCTTGTCTGACACTGCTCATTTCTATATGGAATGCTCCAACAAGGGTCGATGCGACCGTACTTCTGGTGAATGCCAGTGCTTTGATGGATACGATGGTGTTGCCTGCCAACGTGCCTCTTGTCCAGGCTATCCAAACTCTTGCTCTGGTCATGGTGTCTGCAAGACAATCGAGCAACTCGCTGCTTCAGACAACGGCAATATCTATAAATTATGGGATCGTAAAGCTACTATGGGTTGCGAATGTGATGCTGGTTACTTTGGCCCAGACTGCTCTCAACGTGAATGCAAATATGGTGTTGATCCATTATATCTTGATGACGCTGCTACTATTAAATACTCCATCTGGGACTTCGCCGTTCTCTCCACTCGTTCCAATGCCACTTCCTTCTCACAATTATTCTCTAATGGTGAGTTCGAGAAGAGACCTGGTTACTGGGCTATTCGCTTCTATGATTCCTTCGGTGAAGATTGGTTAACTGAACCAATCGTCGCCGGTGCCACTTGTGCTCAAGTTGTGACTGCGTTAGAGAATATTCCAAATGATGTCGTCCCAAAAGGAACAGTGAAATGTACTTTAACTTCTTTCTTGAATGGTACCGAGAACACTTTCACTGAATCACCTGTGAAGATCTACTACGATGCTCAACAACCAACTTATCGTTTACATTATAAGATGGCTATCTGGGAGGCTCGTACTGGTGCTACTTATGGTGAATTATCACAATATACCCCAATTCAAGCACAAAACAGTTCTTATGAAACACAAACAACTAAATTATCTGGTTACATCTACCGATTAAAGTTTTATGGTAACCCAGGTGCTTTACAACAACCAGATATTGAAGTGTATTTAGATGGTACAAGACCAACTTTAATCTCTAAGAATGCTAAAGTGATTACTAAAGTCTGGACTGATGGACAACAAGGTGAATATAGTGATTACTTCGCTGACTTCTGTGATGGTGTCACTGTTACCTTGGGTAGTGTTCCTACTGGTCAAACCAATGCTGGACAATCCTTTTTAACTGGATTTAGTCTTGCAGAGAAGAATTTATTAAAGAAATGTTTAGGTGATTCTGATTATAATGTCACTAACAACATTGATGTTTATAACTGGGATAAAGGAACAAAGTATTTCCCTCATTTAGTGAAACTTGTTCGTACTGTTACTACCTATAATGATGGTGGTTATTATGCTGCTTTATGGTATGATACTACTGCGCCACATCGTGATAATACTGGTGCTGAGGGTACTTTCTATTTATTGAACCCTATCCAGGAGCCTGATGTCTCTAACGCTCAATTACAGACTGATAACTACAATATCTATACCACTAAAGGTACATTAGAATTAACTTCAGTCTTTAGTGAATTAACTGTTAGTTTTGCATCAAAATACTTCTTTACCACTAACACTACCTATGATATCTGGAGAACTGATGCAACATCAAGTAATTTCTTTGATGGTGATTTATCATGTGAAGGACAATTAGCAAATGGTATTAGTACAAACTATTTACCATATTGTCTAAATAAAGGTGATATCTTCACCTATTTCAATTGGGAATATCCTCAATATAATCCTCCTTATATTAATTTGTATACTGCTGAGAGATTATATACAGGTCCATATGAGTATACTGCCAACTATCGTTTTTATAAGCCAACGAATGCTCATACTGACACTCTTGAGATGCATTATCAGACTCATATGATTACTACTGATATCTCTTCGAATTGGGGTGTTAGTGTTGGTGGTACTAATCCGAATGTCGCCGCTCCTAGTCCAGCTCACTTCCATGTTTATAAGTTTGAACCAGCTGCTGCTTCGACCTACAACTACGTCGCTGAGTGTGCTAACAGAGGTATCTGTGATCGTGATTCAGGTCTTTGCAAATGCTTCCCTGGGTACACCTCTGATGCATGTGAGTTACAGAGCTCTTTAGCTGTGTAAAGATTATATAAAAGAAGAGATACGGGCGTGAGTTTTGTATTAGTTGACTGATGTTTGTTAATAAGTATAAGCATTTAAATAATATGTATTTCGCATTTACTTGTATTAAAAGTACAAAAAAAACAAAGCAATGAAAATCTATAAAAATAAACAAAAGAATATAAATAATCATCTCTTAAATATCCTTCTCCAAACACTTCATCTCTAAATATTATATCTCGAAATATAATACAAACACACACAACAGAATTCATTTTCCCTCCACTACTTTTTCAGAGGTTTCAAACGCGTCTTGTTTTTAAAAAATATCTTTTTTTTTTCTTTTTTTTTTCATTTTATTCGTTTGATTCTTTTGTCCTTCTTTCTCTCTTTCTCTCCTTCACTTTTTTGATAGAAATTGGATGATGATGTTTTTTGATAATGAAAATAAATCGAAAATTGAAATCTTTCATCAAAGTAATCCAATCATATCTCGTAATAATGAACAATATTATTGTGAAATAGAAAATATTACATTAGAAGAAAAGAGTTGGTATAAAGTTTTACATCTTTCTATTCATGTTTATGGTGATGGATCGTTAAAGGAAGTCCCATCACCTTTAGGTTCAACATTATGGATAGATGAAGAGCAAGGTATTGGTTGCCTCCCTGAAGATACTCACACACAGTTCATTGGTTATAAAATCATTGAACAAGATATGAATCATCTTAAAGCGATCGTATCTTATGATTTAAACTTATTCCTCCCAGAGGATGAGACTGCTATTGTAGAGAACAGATTGTTCTTCTCTTATGCATCCCTTCACTCAGGATTCTCAAGAGTTAAATTAAATTTGCCTGATATTCAACCATGGTTACAACCGAATAAGAGTAATGAAGAGAAATTCGATGGGAAAGCAACAGGGCCTGCCAAGAAAGTCATTCAAAGCTTTCTTCAACCAGAGGAAATAATTTCTAAAAAATCAGATAATTCCAATTATTATGTTATTATTAATAAAGTTGATATCGAATATGATGTTAATGATCCGAACTTAAATCGTATGAGTGTTCTTATTGATTTGAGTGTTTTCGGTGATGGTTCGTTAGGACCTGTTCCCAATCCTCTACATTCATTATTAATGTTCACACGTAGTCGTGGCACCGAATGCTTGAATCCGACTATCATTGAAAGAAGCATTAATAAAATTCATGCAGTTTGTGAGTTTACACTGTTCAATCGATCTGATCGACTAGGTCTGAAGAAGAATCTCTTTACCTTCCAATATGGTTGTACTTCTTTGAATTTTCAACCAATCGCTCTTGTAACAAGTGGATTCATAGATCCTGATGATGCTGATAGAAATGAAGAAGAAGTCCCTCTCGAAGGCGAGTCAGTTATTGGAAGAAAAAGAATGAAAGGAGCTGGTAGTTACTCATCATTCCATCAAATCTCTGATGATATATTACGATTAGAAGATGGATTATATTTAATTACTTTTGTTGTTGGTGAATATGGTTGTGATGGTCATGGTAAAAGTAATATATATGGAATTAAAAGTAATATTCCACCAATTGAATTACAAAGCAGTTATCAACAAGGTGTTGATAGATTAGGATATGATATTACGAGATATTGTCAAGAGTATGAAGATAATAAGATTCATCCAAGCTTTCAACAAGCATTACGTCTCAAAGGATTTGTTCTTCCTACTATACTTTCTTTTAGGAATGAAGAAGTCGAAAAATCTCTCGAATATATTGATTCTGATACATTTGTTGAAATTTTCTTATTTACTGTTAGATTAGGTAATCCTTCGTTTGGATATAGTAAAGTGACTATACCCTCCTTTGAGATTGGAGGTTACGGATTATATTATTAAGACTAATTGAAGATCAAGTAAGTAGTTGTGAATAAATAAATACAGTGCCGGTATTGTCCAGCTATCTATCGGTAACTGTTATCGATATGTCGGTCCCTCTGCCTTCGGCGTGTTTGTTTTTGAATGTTAATTTGTAGGACAATTTATTAATAAAATCGATCGCTACTGAATATAAAGCTAAATCAACAAAGAAAGAGAAATGAATAATTTAAATCAATCAATCAAAATCCAATGAAATCAAAGAAACAAAAACAAAAAGAAAGAAAGAAACAGAGAGACACAGCGAACAATCCAAATCTTCAAATAATATCCATCCTACCTTCTGAAACCATGATCAAAGAAACGATATTGCCTGCCTTTACCTTCATAAACAAAAACAAAAATGACACAAAGTAGACTCTATTATCCAAACCCCAACCATCGCAACAACTCATATCTAATTTCTAAACAAAACAACCAACACTACTCGTTATTCTAACCTTTCTTGCTACTGAGACGAATCATCAATCTTCCAGCTCAAAGAGGAGTTCAGTGTCAGCGAGAGCAGCATCAGAGCCTTTCCGTCCTTTCGCTGTACTTGGCGACTGGACACTTTTCCCCTTCGTGCTTCCACTGCTCATACTCCTCGCGACCGCTTCTCGATTGATCTTTGGAGGACTAAGTTGAGCATACATTGGATTGTTTCCTGCCGATTTGTGCGAATGAGAAGATGGACTGTCTGTTGCTTCATCACTGTCTCCATCTCCTTGAGGTTGATGATGAGATGGTTTCCTTCCTCCTCGCATCATTTCATCAGCGTGTCGAGATTGATAACTTGATTCCATTGTCGTAGCTGAGGAAGATTGATGAGAGTAGAGATGTTGTTGCCTTTGTGAAGGACTTTCTGCATAATCCTGCGAATACGCTTTCATTGGAAGATTTTGATCATCTAATACATCAAGAGATGAGAGACTTGAGGGGACCAAAGCAAAGAATCTAACTTACCTGGCTTCTTTGGACTTCTCAATTGTTGTTGAGGTGGTTGTTGCATGTTGCGATTAGAGTTACGATTGATGTTATCGTATGGCATGCGATTAGCGGCCATTCTATTAGGAAGCATTTGAGAATCATAAGACATTGCCATGGGCATTGATCCTCCTCCACCCATAGCCATAGGATGATTTCCAGCAGGATTATAACCATATGGAGGCATATGCATTTGAGGAGGTGGCGGAAGGTACATGGGATCCATTGTCATTGGAGGGCCTGTTGGAGGCCACATAGGACCAGGATTCGTTTGCGAATGTAATCGACGCTGTTCATCCATATCAGGGCGAAGAAGCGCCATTCCAAAGTCGGTGATGAACATATGTCCTTCTTGCATTGATCCTCCCGCAAAGACCCCGTAAGAGGAAGGTCCAAAACTACTCGCCATTTGAGGGTAGTATTGATCAACGCTAGAACCGTAATAGCTGCCGGGATTGGGAGGCATCATAGGTGGTGGTGGCATCATCGGATTCACTGAAGTTGGAGGTGGCATGTTCATCGGCCATTGACCTGGAGGTGGAGGGAACATGAATTGATTATTTCCGCCAGGATATTGACCATCGAAATGCCCGATCATCTGGTGAGGAGGTCCTGGCAGAGGACCACTACCTACATACGGAGGAGGTGGAACGTGCCAGCTAGGTTGATTGTTATTGCTATTATTTTGATTGCTTTGACCTCCTAAACTTGTTCTGATGGAGTTGCTTCTCTTTCGTTCAAGCGCTTGTTGAGCTTGTTGAGCTAATAAAGGAATATTTGTTGACCCTGAGGTAGATGCAACGTTGGAAGAAGTGGTGCCGGAAGTAAACGACATATGTCTGGGCTTATTCTTAGACATGGAAGGATTCGGCTTTGGTACTTTCTGATCAACTCGAACGATCGGAGTAAACTCATCTTTATCTGATGCATCGCTTGATCTGAAGGGTGGAGTAGGCGACTCCCTTGTTTCGCTCTTAGTATTGGTTGTGGCAGCCTCCTTCGTGGGCGAAGGAACATCGCTTGGAGTAGTTTGAATTCGATTTTTTGTAGTTGCACTCTCTTTTACACCATTGGCAGTATTGTCTTTGACCTCAGAGTCATTACTGTTAAGACTTTTGGTTTCTGCCTCGTCTTTGGTAGGTACAGGAACGGGTGTTGATTTCATGTGAACTGGATCACCACGTTTAAGCAACGGCCGATCGTTATTTTCAAAGAAAGCTGCCTTGGCGGAGGATGTAGCTGAGTCGATAGGATCAGACAGTCGTCGATGAGCATATTGTAAGGGAGTGAAATTCGGTTGAGCACCACTTAAGCTTGATCCAAAGTTTGTTGGAGCACGCTGAGCACGTAACGTTTGTTTTACATCTTCTGCCGTTGCGTTATTTGAAGTATTGTTACTTAAGCTAACAGGTATACTTTGTTGTCTTCGCTGCATTTGTATCAGAAACATAAACTTTCTTTCTCCTTCTTTATCAGGTGATGGTTGGAAAGACCCAAGGAAAGGAGTGCCCTTAATAAAAGGATGCTCAATAGCTTGTTTTGCTGTCCAACGTTCAAACGGATTTAATCTAAATAATCCTTGTAAAAAATCAACAAAGCATCTACGACGTAGTAATTCTGCATTCTTTTGATCTTGTGTCATTTTCGATTTATTTGGTAAAGTACATTTCATAATAACTTCATCTAATTGTGTATATCTTAGATACTTCTTTAAGACAGGAACTTCTGTATTCGTTTCTAATGCATATTCTTCAGCAGTTTTAATACGATACTTTGGTGCAGTATTTGATGTTGTTCGAGGAAGTAAAGATGATCTGATTGACGTAGAATCAGGATTGGCAGTATTTCCTGTAGATGATGAAGTGGTTGGAGGAGTGACTGGTGTGAAGTATTTCAATCCATTCTTGCATTCAATTAAAAAATCAGGAGGAACTCCAAGCATTTCTACAATACGAGCGAGTTGATTGTGTTGAGAAACGCCTGGAAATAGCGGTAAACCTAAATACATCTCAGCACACACACAAGCTAAGGACCACATGTCAATAGCACCCGTGTATGGAGCACCCAGTAACACTTCAGGTGAACGATCTATCGAAAGATAGGGAAATAACTATCAGAAAAAAGGAGTTTTGACGTCAGAGAAGTACTTACAGAATCTAGATTGAATATATGAATAGATCGTTTGACCCTCGAAACAAGCAGAGCCAAAGTCAATAACCTTTACATCAGAGTTTACACCAGATCCTCTTCTTTGAGCATGAAGATTCGCCGTATTATTGTTGATTGATTCTGTGCTTGTTGTCCCATTATTCCCACCACTACTGCTATTACTCGTTGAATTCTTACCACCTTTATAAGATGGTGGTATGACCAATATATTTTCAGGTTTTAAATCACAATGAATAATATTCGCATCTTCTAATGCAATTAATGCAGTTAAAATTTGTTTAGTAAAACGTTGAACAACAGATAATGGTAAACCACGGAAAGTATTTTGTGTTAACAAATCTAATAATGACATACCTAATAATTCAAATACTAAACATATATGTCCTTGATATTCAAATGTTTCCATTAAACGTACAATATGTTTTTCATTATTTGGATCATAATTAGCATTTAATAATTTAGCAATTTTAATTTCTAACATTCCTTGATTGTGATATGCTGGTTTATTTTTAATGACTTTAACAGCAACTAATTCTTTAGTATCATCACGTGTACAACGAAATACTTGACCAAAGGTGCCAGTACCAACTAAATCTAATATTGTATATATTTTATTATTATGAATTAATTTATCATGTACACGACAAATTAAATTACCATCAGCATTATCTAAGCCATTATTTAATACTCCTTCTGATGGATTTGTTAATATTCTTTGTGGTAAGACTTCAACTGCTTTAAAGTTTGGGTTACATTGCTTGTAAGTTGGTACGATATCTATTGTGACATTATGCAAGAGATTTGCACGATCTCGTGAGAGATTATTGGATTCTTCAATAACTTTACGGTTGCTTGTAATTTCTTCAAATGCCGTGCTTGGTGAACGGTGTGGCAGAGGTCTTTGAGAAATGCGTCTCCTCTCAGGAGAAGATGCTTTGGATTCGTTTTCTATTGTTTCCATCACTATTCAATCGTCTAAAGTTTACTAATTCGAACAAATGAAAGAAGAGGCAACTCAAATTTCTCAAATATTTTAAAATCTTGTTAATCTTCGTATTAATTCACGATAGACAGTGACTTAGGAGTTTACTCACAAATGATCCTTTCTTCCTCTTCAAACAATTTTCTTTCTACACAATACAATCAAATAGCCAATAAACTTCACAATGAATGGTTAATGATAATTTTTGCTTCGTTCTATTGCTGCTTAATCCTTGCTTTCTATTATTCAATCAATCTGTGTAATCACAACTATGAAAGCCTGCACGAATTCCGGACAACTTTGACAACTTCTTTTTAAGTTGAATCATTGTCAGTAGACAAGACAAATAAGTCTAAAATTTAAATCTCATTTTTTATGGGTTATTAGTAAAATATTGTAATTTTTGGAAAAATCTATTTTCTTTGGAATCAAAGAGGAAGGGAATAAAAATCATCGAATTCACAGCAGTGACTTTTTCACAATCATTCACCACCATTTGAGTGATTCTTTTGTCATAATTCAATTATTCTATCATCCTTTATGATGATTAACCCTGAAATTGATCTTTTCTTGTCTTTCTTCCCTTGGAACGATTGTAGAATCTATCATAATAGACCTCTTAATCAAGAAGAGGAGAAAAATAACGAATCCTGGAGGCAAATTATCTTAAGTTCCATGCCTGTCGATAGCGAATATCTAGTCAAAGCTACTTATACTGATGCGGTGACGATAGCCTCTGAATATTTACTTTTTAAGGTTGATGGAAGTGATTACATACCGTCCATAAGCGCAGAGTATTTAAAGTATGTTGTAGGCAAATCTAAGGAAGAAAGAGCTGAATGTCCTTATCACCTATTATTAGCTCAAATATTTCAAGCATATTTTCACTTCTTTAGTCATGAAGAACTCTATATTCAGTTCATAAAATGGAGTGAAAACACAGAAGCAGGTTTAGAAATATTATCTTCCTTATTCGAGACTGCGATCAAAGATTTGGGCGAATATTTAGCAAAGATAGATGATGAATATCATTTTGATAAGAAGAAATTTTTGTCTGAGGTAAAGATTAAGATTATCATTGCGAGAAAATAACTTTGTTGGTTAGATGTTAAATGGTGCTTTAGCTGCCTTGAAAGCTCCACCTGTTGAGGAGGAATCTTCTGAAAGTTAGTAATCCTTGAACTTTTATCCCTTCTTTTATCCCTTTTGTAGGTGTTTTTAGCTTGAAAGTAAAGAAGAAGCGAAATAATCCTTGGGCGAACAGTGAAAACAGCACCTCCAGCAAATCGTATCGAACGAATGATAGTGAGTATGCTCGCATGAACCCATACTATTCCATGCCAAACGGAAAGTTGCCTCTATTGTCCCAAGCTGTGTCTATGGTCTTGGCAGATGAGTTCCACTTTGACTGTAAACAACCTCAGCGCCTAATGACCATACGCGGAGAAGCAAGACCAGGAGAAACAGAATCTGCTCGTAATGGCATAGTTCACAGACGTCAAAAACTGAAAAGAAGGAGATTTCGCCTTGTCTTTTATGTAATTTATTTCATCTTTGCTTCTCAGTTTGTCTAACAACTTTTTAGGATGACAACGTTGCTGCTCTTACTCTCGGCCAAAGCGCGGAAATTGCAGCAGCAAATAAAGTACAGTTTGATCCACATAATTTTGATGAAAATAATCCGGCTGTTAAGAAGAGTGGCTACTTAGCACTGAAAGGAGTTGTAGCTTTGACAAATACTCGATTTAGAGTCCAGCTAAACGCTTTCAAGCACGAACGAAAGAAGTTTTCAAGAAATACATGTGATCTAAATGAGGTAAGCTTTACAAATATTCTCTTCTAAATCAATCTGAACTTCATGGAAATGTTATAGGCTTTATGGATCTTTGAAGTCTGTCTTCTAGTGTCTGATTCCCCACCAAATCTCACTCAGCTGCTAAGAATTGGAAATTACCAGTCGTTGATATTATTACCTGCTGAATTTAACTATTTTAGAAATCCTATTGAATATTTTATAGAACTTGGAAGACAAATTTTAATGTTCTCTTACAGTGATGATTGCTTCCCAAAGACATTAATTGATATTGCCATTAATGTAAGAGAATTATTATGAAACAGTTTCACTTCATCTCTCATTAACTATGTGTTTCTTAGAACTTCGAAAATTTGATTCTAAACGTGCTTACAGCAAATCAAGTGAAGGAACAATATGCTGAGAAGTTGAGTTCATTTCCAGCCGAGGGATCAGACACAGTGACAAAAGAACACGAGTTTTGGCGCGCTGTAATAGATATGTTCACAACTGGGAAGTCTATCAAGCAATCTAATCATGACTTTTTCACTTTATTCAAGAAATGTCCGCAAACTCCCATTCCACCCAAAGTTTACATGAGTAAGGAACAGTAACTTTGCAATTTTTCGTATTTTTGGCGATGTTTTGATTCTGTCTATCAGTTGTATCAGTTATTTTAGTTAGGATGTTGTGATTTTGCACTTTTACTTGCCTTGAGTGAAAGGATCATAAATAGAGACAGATTTCATGTAAATTAGACTTCATGTACATACTAATCAAGGTTCTACAATCGACCAATGGCACGCGCTACTTCGTTGCATTCACGGAAAAGAGATAAAGTAGGATGAATCAAACTTGCATCTTCATTCACACATTCTTTGACACTGGCACCAAACCGATCTGCGGTGATGAGAAAGATTCCGCGTAAATTATTCAATCTTTGGATTGCTCCTAAGTCATACAGAATTAAATCTATCAAATAGTCAGAAGAGGTCCATTTTTAGACGGGTGGGAATTCTTACAATCAGCGGCATCACGACCTCGAGCAGATGACAAACGATTTGCTCGGAATCTCATTTGACTTTCCACTTGAGCATAGGATAAAATTAATATATCTTCATCTTGAAAAGTTTGTTGATTTCTCTCAAGCCATGAGAGAGCGCTCTGATCATTCTCCGAATCAGCACTCAATGAAGGAGCAACAGTTACGGCTGGCAAAGGTTTCGATGCGAATCTTATTTCACCCTTTCTATCAACATAGAATACTTTCCGAAAATCTCCAACGTTTTCTGTGTCAACTAAGACGACTAATAACTTCTTGTCTGCAATCTGTAAAGCTTCATCTCTACTCAGTACAGAGGCAGCGTTATCCTTGTTGAGCTTGTCGTTCAAATAACCCATGATTATCTGACGATACCCGCTGGATTCATACAAATAGTACAGAAGTTTTCTCACAGCATTAATCTCAAATTGCTTTTTAATAGCATTCGAAAGAGCTTTGCTCTTATCGTCGTCTAAAGTGCTGATATACTTCACATTGCCAAAGGTGATCGTTAAACTCCGAGCACTATCGTCCCAAACGAGTGTTGGGTACTTCTTATACAACAATTGTGAGACTTGTTGTAGGAGATTTTTGGTTCCAAGGACCTTGTCTGCCTCAATTAACAGATTTTCCTCACTATTGTGCTCGATGCTTTGTACTACTGCATGTTTATGCCGTTTGAAGACTAAAGGTTGCAACACGAAAGAACAAGAACTGCTAATCAGGAATAGAATGATTGAAGCTGTCCCAAGCTTCATTCCATTTTCCGACCAATTGTAATTTGAACAACACAAGCAATTCACCAAATTTTTCCGCCTTTAATCCTTCAAATTTCCTGGATATTTAAAGGAAATTGTTTCTTGGCACCAACAACTGTTGTACGCACTCTCGAAAGACATCAAAAGATAATTAGTGCAATGACCCTTCTTGCTTAACTACCTTTGGCTCATCACTGTAATTGACAACATATTGATTCTCGTAAGTCTAGAGATAGTTAGCAAGTTTTGTGAATTGTATGGTTAAATTTTACCCTTCATAAGTTGCACCTTCCAGTGAAACCTGACCACAAGAAGACGATTTAATAGAATTCAAAGACCTTACCAAATATGAAATTATTGCGCTCTTTACTAAGTATTTCCATCATTTATCTATTTATTACATTTACCTATTCTTGGCAGCAATATCCAAGCTCTTTTCGATTCTTGAAAAGTTTCAATTCTCCGACCAAATCTATCTTCTCTGCTCGACAAATTCCATCCTCTGCCACAAAACTCCACTTTAGAACCTCGGAGGAAGCCGATGAAGGTGAATCGACTGGATTTCTCGAATCTGGAGAGAAATCATCAGCCCAACTCAAAGCTGAGCGATTATTATTCTTCAAAAGAATATCCAAAGGCGTCGTTCCTCTTGCTGCTTCGATGGGTTTTGCAGTAACTCCTTCTTCTAAAGCCCTCTTCCGTATAGCTGGTGCAGCAGCTGGAGGTTTTGCAGGAATATTAGCAAAACAAGCTGTCGATACTCAAATCAAAACAATGCAATTGGAGGAAGATTCGAATAACAATAATAACAATTATTTCGATGATGATGATACTCTAGGTCCTGATAATACCGTACCAGATCGTATTTTTGAATTTCCACAAAAGGTTCAATTAACGAATAAAGAAACAATCAAACCAATCGAATATCCTGGATGGGAATATACTGATAGTGGTTTATTACGACAAAATTCATTAATACCGGAAGAAGTAGCATTAGCAGTTGAAAGATCATTTACGAAATTTAAAAAATTTGAAGATAATGAATTAGTTCATTTTGAAACAATCGCAAAATCATGCAAAGTAAAAGAAGATGATTTATCATTATATTTTACATTATTATTATCAGAATATTTTTATCAATATACATCCAAAAATATTATTAATAATCCAACATCATCAACATCAGTAACAAGTATACCATTAAACTTTTTAGAATTTCAATTATTATTTGATTTTATTAAAAAAATTGATTTTACCTATCATGAGATTGCTGATGCTATTACATTAGCAGCGAATAATATTGGTAAAAAGTTAAATAAAGATGAATTTGGTTTTTATTCCAATCAATTTACAGTCAAAGAGTATTTGCATGCAACAAATATGTTTTATCTTGCCGATAAATTTATTGGCTCTTTCCAGGGATATTATGGTCAACGAGCTTTTGCATCATTAGCATACTTCCCACATGATGAATATAAACGTGTGATAACTGATGCATGTTCAAAATTATTTATTAAAATATTAATGAATATTGTTGAATCACCAGAGAAATTTAATGGTGAGAAGTTTAAAGATGTTAAATATTTATTAACAACAACATCAGATGAAGCATCTAATTTTACATCAACGCAAGTTGACATGTTAATAAAACAATTTTTCATTAATTTAGGTGAATATTATTTAAATATTAATGGTGATGATCGTACAATTTATACTGTTTCTTTACCAACAATCTCAGAATTATCGAAATTTCAAGAAATATTTAATTGGGATTATTCAACTATACAAAAGATTCTTGAACCAATTACTAAACCAATTTATCGTAAAATTGTTGATGATACTTTTTCTAAAATTACTGCTGATTCATCATTAGGGAAACAATTTGAAGGTTTATTAGAAGAGAGGATGAAAGCATTACATATACCGTTATCTCTTGCGAAGGATATTATTAAATCAGAAATTAATAATTTAAACGAACAAGCGATTCATAATATAATGGCAGCATATAATGCATCGGGACAAGATCTTGATTTAACCTATCGTCAGATTGTATCTTATGCTATTGCAGTTGATGAGATAGCCGAAGTAACAAAGAATATATTCCCATATATTAAACCTTTCACTTTATCACAATTCCCATTATCAAAATCAAATCAAGTCTTTCTTTACTCACAAAATTTAATACAAAAAGCGAAAAATGCTGAAAAACGACAATTGCCATTACAATCATCACAAAAGTTATTAACAGATGAACAATTAGATACAATCTTCGATGTTTCTAAAGATGTTTTAGATACAGCGTATCGTTTATTAATTGTTCCTAAAATGGTTGAATTTGTTCGGCAATGTATAAAAGAAAAGAATTTTAAGATTCAAGCTAAAGAAGCATATGAAAGACGTTGGAAAAGTGAAAATTTTACCGAAGAATCTTGGCAGCAGGTTGCAACAACTATCTACTATGAAGAAGCTGATAAAATTAGTAAAAGTGCTAAAATACCTTCACAAGATGACATGGCATTATTACAACAGGCTGCAGAATTTTTAGGTCTTCCTCAACGAGTAGTTGAAGAGGTCCATGTAGCTGCCTTTGGTGAGAAATATTTGAGATCGATTGAGGAGTGCATGAGTACAACTGGGGTTATTACACCAGAATATATGCAATCACTCGATCGATTGCAAGAGCGATTATTACTTAGTCCAAAAGATGCAGCATACTTGTACAATGTTGCAATTATGAATCGTTTCGGGCCTAATCTCTATGAAGTTTACGATCTCTTTAAGAGTATTACCGATCCTGCTTTTGATATCAAAAAAGTTCGAGAACTTCGTAAACAGGAGGAGGCCAAAGCGGCAAAGAAACGAGAGAAGCTTAGAAAGAAGCGAGGTTTAATTGACGAGACTGAAAGTGAGTCCGATGAGGATTTAGATGATGATGAAGAAGACTTTGACAGCAAGTACGCTAAACCCAAAGCTCTTCGAGACCTTCTCGCAAAGAGAAAGAAGGCAAGAATTGCTGCTGAGGAGGAAGAAGAAAGGGAAGTGGAGAATGACATACCAGATGAAGATTTAAGTGTTGTTGGAAACCCGAAGACCGAGTTCCAGAAGTCATTAATGTTTATTCAGCGACGAGATCGATCTGATGAGGTTGAGCGAACTACCTTCATGAAAGAAGTCGTTAATCTCGTTGATCTAGTTCATGAGAACTATCAAGTTCAGAACTTTGATGACGAGCTATTAGATCGAGCAAATTATCCTATAAAAGCCACAGAATACTTGAATGCTTCAGAAAGCATCGATATGTATCGATATTTTGCCGCATCGAAGCTTCTCGAAACAAATCCTAGCTTGAAGCAACGTTTTAATGATGCTGATGCAAAGTTTGGGAATGTTTTAGGATTGTCCTGGCGAGTAAGAAACAATGTGAAACAAATGTTATTGCAGGATATATATGCTGCAACAATTACAAATCTTCTTGAGACCAAAGATGCGATTGAACCCAATGATCTCCAACAGTTTTATTATCTTGCCAATGAATTTAATGTCACTAGTGAAAAGCTTCGTCAGGACTTACAGGAATATACAATACGTCGTGGTATTGATGACTATGCCAATTCCTTCTTGACAAAGAATGATGAGGAGGATGACGCACCAGATGGTAAATTGAATCCGAAGGAAGCTCGAAGATTTCGCAAACAGGTATGAGTTTGTCATAGAATACTTTTGGAATCCTCTTTTCTTACTTTTTCTGTTTATAGATTGAGAGTTTTGGTTATAAATTCCGAGAATTTTATGAAGATAAGCCAATAGAGTTCTTCTATTCGTTCTATGCCTTTGAAGTACGATATCTCCTTGATAACAATTTGGTTGACGAATTGAGTGAGTTGAAAGAGACTTATGAGTTGTCTGACGAAGAAGCAATCAGCGTCATTAAAAGTGTGTCGAGGAGAATGCTCGATGAGTTACTCAATCTTGCCTTGCGCGCTTCGATGCGCTTCGAAGAAGAAATGTGTGTCAAGTATACGAAAGAATTCTTGCGTTACTTCTTGTTCCTTGCTGATGATACGCAAGCAACATATCAAGCAAACGCACGCCTCTTCCAGCAAACTGACCTCATTCGATTGGTGCAGTTCTACGGAACCTACATCGAAAACCAAAAGATTGAAGAAAGTGACAATGAAGAAGTAATTAAGAAGTTGACTGAAGAAGCGGAGTTGTTGAATCAACTGAAGAGTCAAATCTATCTCACCGAAGATTATAATGCACCTGCACGTGGCATGAAAGGATTATTAGGAACTTACAAGACTAGAAAAGAGATTGAGGAAGAGCAATCGCGGAAGATTCAAACAATTGCTAAAAATTCAAAACAGCAGGTTGACTTCTCAAAGTAATTTTAGATGGCCGGGTTAGGTCTAATCTTTTTGTGTGATGTCTTTCCTTTTCATTTTAGTAGCTTTAAAGTAGTTTGATGGATTTAGTGAATAATTTAATCAGACTAAATCTTCAGTGTATGATTTCTTTGCTGAGCTCTGTCTAATGTCAAAGTTGATTCAAACAGTTCATCACCTTAGCTCAGAATACCTATTGCCTGATGTTACGGAAAGTTCAACCGGCTGTTTGGCCGAGCGGTTAAGGCGGAAGACTAGAAATCTTCTGGGGCATCCCCGCGTAGGTTCAAATCCTGCAGCAGTCGAATTTTTTCTTTTATGACTCCACATGTTGTCTTCATTTTGATATTCACATTCTCTTCAAATTTATCGTCTCTTGCTATGACTTCTTCCAATCATTATACTAACTATTTGCTCCAAGAAGACTCACATCTTCATTGGAAGAAAGCAAATCATCAATTACTTCATGATGAATATGAGGAATTTGTTGATTTATTAACTCTGACTCAGCCAACCTTTGTCAAAGATTTGCAGGAAAAGCTTTGCCAATCTCTTTTGAACAAGCAATCTTCCTCCATGATCCTTATCGGTGATCAATATGAAGCGCGGCGTATTGTTTTATCAAATCTTCAATCCATCGTTTCAACTTCGAACTTTTCTTTAACACCTCTAGACATCCAACAACATGTCATCCTCATCGATGGGGAAACAATCCATTCCGATCAAGAAGCATTCCTCACACTCTCTAACCAATGTCTCCTACGACAACAATCATTATTCTCAAGCAATAATGATAAGAATATCGCTGCTCTGTTAGAGGACTTGGAAGGTGCTTTCCATCAAAGCAGAATTAACGACTTCCCAACCATCATTATCATCGATTCCTTCCATACCTTCACTCGATATAAGCGTCAAACCTTCATTTATACCTTATTAGACTATATACACAAATCAGAACTGCTATTCATGGTAATTTATCACTTTATACAGTTTCACTTTTCTTTAACTTCGCTCTTTTTAGGTAATTGGATTGACGCACCAGGTGGATATTTACATGAAACTTGAGAAACGTGTCTTGTCTCGATTGAATTCACAATATTACTATCTAAAACAGTATGGAGTGGAGCAGTTAGCATCTTACTTCCTCGTCAAACTCCTTCTCGCGACACTATCGCAAGAGAACACTCGAACAGACAACGATAGTGAAGATAAACGCAAGTATCGACAGCAATTTAATTATGAGCTGAGTCAAGTCTTTGGTGTCTTTGTATTGACTCCGAAGAAGACTTCCTCAAGCCCTTCTCCTAGTACTCGTTCTGACGATATTCGATTCCTTCACACCATCGAGAACAAATATGATTGCTCATTCCAGTCTTCCTATCGTATAGAGTTATCTCAACCCGGAAAAGCATTTCCTTTGTTACAAAAACTATTAGATTGGGGAAAAGCATTACAGTAAGTTGTTCCCACTTTTGTAGCGAAGTTATTGAAATCTTCGAATGCCAATAGATATTTTGATGGAATTATTCATCGAATAACTTTGTCAATATCAGAAGATGACCCATACGTCACTCTTCCACTTTTACAATCTATTATCGAAGCTCAGGTATGACTGTCCACCCGTGTGTCGTATGAACCGCCAACAAAATTTTGTTTCTAGGAAAAACCAACCCTTCCAGAGCTTTTGGTCCCTCTCAGTATATATGAGAAGCAGGTATATGCAGTAATAGGTCGAATTCAGTGCCAACAGATCGGCAACCATCACGATCAATCTTCCACTTCCAACGCAACTTCCAGCATTTCCTCTCATTACAATAACACTCTACCTGTCGACGGAAAAAAGGAAATAACAGTGCAGCAGGTGTTGCAGGATCTTGATCGTCTGACAGGAGGAGCACTCACGAACAAGACCATCGCTGTGGAGATGATTGTACATGTTCTCATCCAGCTCTCACAGTATGGCTTGATTCAGCTCTGGTCTTCGGGAGGTGCTGGAGGACTCGGAGGAACTCGAAATCAACCTCTTCAGTCATCCGCACGATTCGGCGACGTCAGACAGTTTGTCGATGGTCGGACGATTGTTACAGCTTGTCACACTCAATACGAGATTTCTGCGGCATTTAAAGTCTCTTCAAAGGTTGATCCGCTCTTTGCGTGGAAGGAAGGCATTGCAACATCAGAGCCTGTGACTATTGTAATAGCGGAGAAATTTCGTCGAGCTGTCTTAGAACCTTTGAAGCCGATTTTATTAGACAAGCTGTCATAAGTGAGTTCTTATATAATTGTATTAAGATGGTATTTGTCGATGAGGGCTATAGAAATTATTTGATAATTTATATAACATCTGAACTCTTATGAAATTAAAGGCAGAAGAGGAAAAGGCAAGGCAGAAGCTAACAGATGATAAAAATGTGAGTATAAGGAGGAAAAGCATCGCTACTGTTTCAAATTAATTCGTTTGCTGAAGATCAATCTTCTCAACTCGAAGCACTGATCTCAAAGGAAGCAGCTGGATGAGCTCACTCATTGCATCATCGAGGAGGTTTGGGTTGTAACTCTCAATGGTGATGATTGTTTTGTACTCAGGATGATCCACGAAAGGATATGAACCAAACTTCACGTATTGAAGTTGATTTAACTGCTGTGAGTAGCTGCTGCTACCTGATGAGGTAGAGGGAGTATACTTCGAAACTAATGTATTGAGAATATGAATCAAATTCTTCTCTTCCACATTTAATACAATCTTTCGAATCTCTTTCAAACTATATCCTTCACTTTCAGTGGATGCGAGAGTGGTGGTCGGACTAATAGAAGGGCTAATGACTTTACTCTTGAGAAAGTATTTTGTGAGTAATTGAATCTTCTTTGCAAAGTATTGAGGTACTCCAGGTAAGATGTAAATATTATCACATTGTAAGATGGGCCATGTCTTATGTTTGATCGTTGTTGTCGCTGCATTTACTTGTTTATTCTCAGGTATAGTTTGGTTATTATCGGATTTCTTTCGAGGTGTGTAGTAATAATCATCAGGGGGTGGCGGGAAATGAAGTACAGATTCCTTTGGCAACAATGCGAAAGATTCCATGGTTTCATCAATTGTGAAAGTTTGACGTTTCAGGTTAGGAATGTCAATGTTTGGATCAGCTTGCTTTGCTTTCTCCCAATATTCATCGACGTCATGCTCTGCAACGGAAATCACTTTCAGTCCCTCTTCTTGATCATGGTTCGGAGTTTCAGAACTAATTGATTCTAATTGGATTTCTTCTAAGTGTTGCAACATTGGAATATTCATTTTCATATCTTGTTTCAAAGCTTTTGCGATTGCTTTGATTGTGACGTCATCGTGAGTTGGACCGATCCCACCTGAAGTAATCACAATATCATACTTCTGTGACAATCGAATGACTTCATTCGCAATCTCTTGAATCTCATCAGAAACGATGCTAACCATCTTCAAAGGAATATCGATAGACTGTAATGCCTTAGACGTCGCTTGAAGGTTGACGTCAGCCGTTAGACCATTGAGGATCTCATCACCTATGATTATGAGCGCCGCTGATTCGATCTTCCTCTTTTCATCACATGGTGGTACGATTGGGGTATTGACAGGTGTCATAGGGGTGGTTGGGGTCGATGGAGTGGATTCCGGGTTATTGCGCTTGTCTACAGTGCAGTCAGTTGAGGTGGTGGTGACAGTGGAGGCGAGACTTGGTTTTTTTACACGTCCAGCTCTTTCTAGGGTCCAATCAGCTAGCATATAAGCGGGCCAGTGAGTGGGGCTGGGATGAGCAATTATGGAAGTGTTGGCGGGAGTTTCGAGGAAGGCAAGTGTTTTTCGTTGCAATGCAGGATTTGGCTGGGTATCACTCTTTTTGCCAAGAGAAGTATAACCAAGATCATATAAATTACAATACGGGAGTTTGAATAAGCGCAAAAAGTGCCAGACATGTCCATATTCCCTGATAATGAATATTAGGAAGAATGTAAAGGAAAGATGGAAGAATTTACCAATTAAGAATGGGATTCACTCGCATAAACGGAACTGGCATCCAACTACTAGATGGTGAGAAATATTCTTGATTTCCACAATTAGGATCGCCTTTTCTCGTGCCTAATACGAATGCAGTGTGCGGTGCCTTGCCTAAGCCCTCAATATGCTGTTTAATACCCTATGACGTGACGTTAAACCACAAAAATTCATTCATAAGATGTGAAATTTTCTTACCTCAATAATACCACAATTATATCGCACAATGTTCAGATGAAACTTCTTTTCGCTGACAGTAATGTGTTGCAAGACTTCAGGAAACTCATCCTCTATGGCGAAGTAGATAAGTGTAGGTTGACAAGGTACTTTATTGTCCGCCTCATACTTCGCACAGACTGCTCGTAGAAGGTGCATGATAACATCAGCATCCTTTCCCCCGTTATAGGAAGAGAAGACGTATCTGGGACCGTACAGACGCAGTGCGTCAGTGAGGATATCCAAGGCAGAGTTAATCTGTTTTGAGATATAATTATCCTTACATTGGCGTAAACTCTCATAAAATGCTAGATCATCTTTATGATTGGAGTTTAGACCAGTATTGTTGTTTTGTTGAGAAGAAAGTTGATCGAAGTCAGCGAGTGGTTGGTAAGTGCTCTTCATGCCTGACGATGATGTGGAAGAGGAGAGCGAAAACAAAGTAGGGAAAAAACGATTTCTCTTTAAATGAGACTGAAAAACTGATGAATTCAGCTTAATCAAAGAACGTTGAAAATATTTCCAAAAGCCTGGGAAGGATTTGACAGGTCCTGTTAGGACAAAGAACATGCAAATGAGAAGCCAAAGTTGTCCAAATGATCTTTTCCCTCTATGAATTCGACTAAAGCCAAAGAAAGAATTAAAATTGAGCTGAAGATGGCTCGTGTTCAGGGTGGAGGCGGGTAAGAAGGTAGAGCTAAAAGTTGTTAGAGACATTTGGCAAAGTTCCGGTAAGTTAGTCGGTAGAAAAGAGTCGACTCTTATTCGACTCTTCTTTGGACGTAGGTTTACGAGCGTTATTTCACGATGATATTCTTGTTGCTTATTCTGATCTTTATTGGTGGAATACATCTTAATGAACCTTATAGAGTGAATTGGCTATGCATGAAAGATGGAAGCAGTCCTGAAATTACTTATAATCGCAACCTTATTCCTCGGTCGTCTCGTAAAACTGCCGTAAACACACAAAACAATGCACTCTGTTACAGTCATCGACCGAAAGGATGTCAGCCATTACTTTCTGGGGGATCAAATTCTCATGAAAAGAAGTTAGAGATAACAAATGCATTGCCTCTTCCATGTGTTTCAGAGGGAAAATGTCCTTTCGAAATCTTTCGCTGTGATAAAGGTCATGAGTGGCGCGCTGAACCTGGAGTACCGATGTGCTTCACCTGTCCCATCTGCGAGAATAACGCCAAAATTCAAGCAATAGTAAATCAAGAGAAGATGTCACCCTATCGTTACCGTCTTATCGAGTATGTGGAAATGGAGAAAGAAGGTTTTATCAACAATCCGAAGGATCTTCTTTGTAAGAATGGATGGAAATCCAAAATAGAAGTGACGTGTGCGAAATCCCATGTTTGGAAAACTTCAGTTTATAACTTACTTAAACTAAAGACATGGTGTCCTACGTGTGTTCATAGCCTTGAGGAGTCGGACTATTACGAGACTGCTGCATGGTTTGGCGGAAAGTTTCTTGGTTTTAGGAAGAATAACTCTACTGTTATTACCCGCCCGAGTTCAAGTACAAAGAAACCTTTGTGGCGGTGTTCGTTAGGTCATGTATTCAGTCAAAGTTTAAAGAATATACGCCTTAACCCCGGAGGAAAGAGAGCGTGTTCATGGTGTCCGACCTGTCGAAGGAAATACAATATCGAATTTCTATGGAATGTCGAGCTTAGTCGAAATTGTCAAGACAATTTTAATCAAGATAATGCTGAAGGAGAGGATAAAGAAAATTTAAAAGAAGGAAAGAAACGCACAGCTTTTTCACTGAAAAATGATCAACGTCGCGCTAAGCTATTATCATATGTGAATGAAAGAAAAGGAAGTATTAGTAATTTTGATGATTTATTATTTCTTCAAGGATGGAACTCAAAGATTCGTCTCACATGTCAGAGTAATCATACTTGGGATGCTTCTTTAAAGAGTCTCCTATATAATCAGCGTTGGTGTGCGAGGTGTGCCTTGGCATTGACATCGAAAGACTTTGAAGACACTGCGAAACGATTTAATGGAACTTATTTAGGCCTTGTTGAAGGTGAGAAAATATCCCTGTCTGATGAAGGAAAGTGTTTATCGAAGCTAAGAGCTCGATGGAAGTGTGAAAAAGGTCATGAATTCCTTCAAAGACTATCAAATATTCGAAATAGAAAACATTGTTCATGGTGTCAAAGATGTAGAGAGGAATATAAACTAACATTTACATGGGATTAAGAAGATTTACGCATTTCTCATTAAAATCAAAATAATTTTAACTAATAAATCTTTATATCGTTGAATATCACCTTCATAATCTTTGTTACTTTCAACAGAGATGTCCTTATTATGATGATTTGAGTTTCTTCTTCGTTCATATTCTAAAGTTTTCTCAACATGTAGTATTAATAATTTCTCCATCTCCTTCTGCAAGAGTCGAAAGATCGCTAACTGTAGTTCTGTGATCTCCATCTCAATCCAATCTCTTATCTTAATTCTCTTACAGAGGCGAGAGTTCTTCTTTCCGGGGTTCGAGAGATTGATCTCATTGTTTGTGAAGAGTAATATGAGAAGATGAGGAATCTTTGTTAGATCGAAGACTTGGATCTGATCATTCACGGCGCTCTAATGAAGGAAATCAGTGAAAAAAGATGAAACATGACAGTAAAGTTACCTTCATATGATAGATGAAGAAAGCATCTTGCCTATGTGTGTCAACCAACGATGAGACTCGACTATGAAGACAAGAGTTCGAACTCAAAACACTAACAAGAGAAGGGACAAGGTTACCTCGATAATAGACTTGATGGATGGATTGAAACTGTTTTTTGATCAGATTGGACAAATTTTAGAACAAAATCCTTTTGTGGATGAGGAATACGAAAACCTCGAATAATATTAGGGAATAGTCCTATGTCAGAACACGTAATTAAGAATAATTTGACAAGAAAGATAAAAGAAAATAGACCTGCAGTGAGAGCACATCGAGTCAATAGATCTTGAAGATGTTCATGAATGGATGCTACAGTATTATCGCTATTCTCAGGTGTTATATTCTTCTTTTGTGGCGATTTTTCAAAAATAACTTCTGATTTCGCAATTTCACCATCTTCATCATTTTCGAAGTCTTCATTATCCACCTCATCGATCATATCTTGAAGGGAATCAAGTAATTGAGTTTTCACATGCTGAGCTAAAGAAGAATCGCCGCCGTGACCAACAGGGGAAAGGAATCCTGCATCTATCAAATAACGCCGATAATAATCTCTGGTTGCTCTGATCTCTAGTAACACCGTGTTGGATAAGAATTTAGCTCGCGAGAAATCAAATCCTTTCTGTTTGCCAAAGGTTTGATATTGATAATACCACTGATCAAAGGCTTTGACGATAGCAATATGATCTGAAGGGCTGAGATTACTGCTTCTGTTGGATAAAAACTGCAAATGAATTCTTCTTGCTTCTTCCCTTTTCTCTAATGGCGAGAAGAAAGGACTTTTGCAACTTAAACTAGCAGCCACAGTCAGTACTGGCTCAATGCACTAAATCGAAACAATAATCAGAAATGAAGGATAACAACACATTCCTTACATACCTCTAACAAACAACCGTAAATTAACATCTTTCCAATCCTGATATCAACTGGCATACGTGCAAGATGATATCCAAGAGCTGTTAATGGAAGATTCGGTTTTGGTAGAATCGCTTTCATCTCAATTAAGTTTGCGATCGCAGCTCGAATCTGCTGAATGGATGGACTTTCCAAACACTGCGAGAGAAAGAGCTCTGGTTTACCTAATTGGAGATAAAGAATTTGAAGGATAATCTCTTCTAAAGGAATCCTTTTAATCTCTGGGATTGGATATTCTTCCACGATATTAGATTGGAAGTAACCCTGGTGGTAGACTCTCCAACAAATACCAGGTTTCACACGACCAGCTCGACCACTTCGTTGTTGAGCATTTGAGCGAGATATAAATATTTGCTGTAAAGCACTAATTCCGCTTATTGGATGAAATCTTTGTTCTTTCATAAATCCACAATCGATTACATGAGTGACATCATCAACAGTAATAGAGGTTTCCGCTACAGACGAAAATTGCGAATAATGAAATTTGAAATAACCTTGGTTTCACTTACCAATATTAGTAGAAAGAATGATTTTCCATTCCCCAGGAAGAGTTGGTTTAAAAACTTTCTTTTGTTGTTCTGGAGGGATTGTACTATGAAGAATTAAAATCTAACAAACACACTGTAAGAAATATGGATGAAATATTCATTTTTTGTCAATAAAATACCTTGATTCTATCGGATTTAAGATCTTTGTTCTGTCTGATCACTTTGTTTAATTGTTCAATCTGCTGAATGCCACTAAGAAAGATAAGAACAGCTTCTCCTCTACTCTTCACTGCATTAATCTCTGGTCTCACCTCTCCTGCTTTTGGGTAATGAGTGACAATGTAAGATAAGAGACTAGAGATAAACTGTGGATCAAAGGATGGTTCTAGAATCATATCGTTTTCACTCTGCTTCCTTCTTTGAGTCATCATAGTCAAAATCTCTTCTTTATAATGAACTTTCACAGGAAACATTCGTCCTGATACGTAGACAATCGGACAATCATTAAAATACTTCTGAAATTTGTCCTCTTGAAGTGTTGCACTCATTAAAATCTAAACGAAGAGAAAGGTGAGAAGGGAAAATAGATTTTCGTGAAGATATTTTACCAGTTTCAAATGAGGAAACTTTGCAAGCTGTTGCTTTAATATCGTCATCAGGAAATCTGTTTCTACTCCTCGTTCATGGATTTCATCGATAATAATATGTGATGCATGAAGAAGGTATTGCGGATGCTGTAACTTCCTGAGCAACACTCCTGTAGTGCAATACAGTAACCTAGTTCGATTCGATGACCTCGAATCCAAACGAATCTGATATCCAACTAAACCATCACCTAATGTTTCTTTTTCTTCCAACAATTCATAATGAACTCTTTCTGCAACGCTAATTGCCGCAATTCGTCGTGGTTGTGTACACGTTATATTACATTCAGCTCCACGTTCTCGAGTAATCATATCTTCGAGAAGGTAATGAGGTAGCTGTGTTGTTTTACCTGATCCTGTTTCTCCACTAATCACGACCACTCGGTGACGATTAATTAAATCGATAATTTCTTGCTTTTGTTGAAAAATGGGGAGTTGCTCTCTTTGTGATTGTACTTCCAGAAAGCGAGAGGAACTGGCCCTTCGCTGATAAATATCAAGGATTTCTTTGCTGAGTGCAGGGTTGGGGTTTAGAGTCGGAAGATCCGATAGATTTAATTGCACTGGCAATGAAGGAGCTGTCCAATCTATTTCTCCCGATTCAAGATCTTCATTTGGCCTTGAATTTTCTTCTTTATTGACTAATTTCTCTTCCTTGACTGGTGTTTCGCATTTGACAGAGCTTTCAGGAGGAGCCGATACTGGTGCTTTGGTATTTTCCGTTGGAGCTATCGTTGAAGGTCTTTTGGAGAGATTTTTCTTCTCCTCTGCAACAAGATGTAGCTGCTCTCCATCAGGTAATGTCATCATCTCGAAATCATCGAGAAGAATACCCGAAGAAACAATCTTCAATGCGTTAAACTTAGCACCAACTCCGAATTTCGCTCTCATTTTACTAATAATCTCTTCAACAGGAGTTATTCGAGGATAGACCAACAGTTTTGGCGCCTCTGATTTGCCTTTACCTTTAGGGCAGCTTATAGACAATCTCACTGATTGACTGGCAGCCCCAGCAGTCCCGACATGCTTCGTCGAGGGAGTTGAGGGTTGTAGGGTATCAATTGAGGGAGGTTTTGGCGAGAGAACATCTTTGGCAGGATTTTTGGATTGTATCGTTCGTCTAATCTTGGCTGCAATCTTTTCTGAAGATTGTACATCCCCTGAAGATAATGCTTTTCGCGCTCGTCTATCATCTCGTATAAGCTTTCGAATAAATGCAGATTTTAGCATAAATTTCGAAGGATCAGTAATAACTTCCTCTTTATCTTTCTGAAGCAGATCGAGAGCAATGATTTCTTCACTTTTCAGTGAATGTTCGGTTTCTGGAACAACAGGACTTTCCTCTTCATCATCATCACCCTCTTCATTTTCACTTTCAACTTCATTTTCTTCATCGCTATCGGAACTCTGGTCTGAATTACTTGATTCAGTATCCTCATTTTCACTTTCGCTTTCATTTTGTTGAAAAACTTTGGGAAGATCCTCTGCTTTCTCCACTAGTTTGATGTCTTGCAAACGAGCAATCAAATCTACTAAAATACCTTCTTCTGTATCATCCAACATGATTTCACTCACAGTTTTCATGGATCTTTTCGTTGCTTGCACCTCTCGAGCCTTTCGTTCAAGTTGCTTTCGGCTCATTTTAGTTCGTTGAGCATTACCTCCATTACCTCCTCCACTTTCTTTCTTTGCTGATCTTTCATATTGAGCTCTTCTATCTGATTTCTTCATCTTGAGCAGAACTGTATCAAATCTTATCTCTTTTCTACTCTTTCTTTCTTCTTCTCTTTCTCAACAAAATTCCATTTTCGGGTCCTTTCCCGGCCCCGATTTATACCCCATTTTCCCTGACCTCCAAACAGTTCAAAAAACTGTTCGAACATTCTTGAAACTCAGTAGCCTCCATTAACAAATAATGAGTGGAATCGCACTTGCTCGATTAGGTGAAGAAAGAAAGAATTGGAGAAAGGATCATCCTCCTGGTGGCTTTTATGCAAGGCCGACCAAGAAACCAGACAATTCGGTCAATTTAATGTGCTGGGAGACAGGTATTCCAGGTGAGCCAAACCTTCTCTTTTCTTCTCTTGAGGCTTATTTCACTTTTTTCATTAGGGAAGGAAGGTAAGTGACAATTTTGTACTTTGCAATTTATCTCTGAGATGAGCCAGGCACTGATTGGGCTGGTGGAGTTTACAAGGTTGTGATGGAATTTCCTGACGAATATCCATCCAAGGTATGTTTCAAATAACCATTTACTCCTATTTGCTTGCGGATGATTTTTGATAATGGTTTTAGCCACCAAAGTGCAAGTTTGTTCCTCCTTTATTTCATCCAAACGTTTATCCATCAGGTTCTAATACTTCACCGCCCTTCTTTGACAGTAAATTATCTAATCTTTTCTCCCTTAACTATGTAGGCACTATTTGTCTGAGCTTGTTAAACGAAGATGATGGGTGGAGACCTGCCATTACCGTGAAGCAGTTGTTATTGGGTATTCAAGATCTTCTTGACAACCCTAATCCAAACAGTCCCGCCCAGAGAGAGGCGATTGAGGTCTACCTCAATAATAAGGCAGAATACAAACGTAGAATAAGAGAGCAGGCTCAGAAGAATCTCCCTGAAATATAAATAGATTTTGTCTCTCTTGCAAATATTTCCCATCGTATGTAAGTAAGCTATAAGCTAATTGTTTGATTCTGTTTAAGGAAACACTGAAAACAGTATGAACTATTTCATAAAGTGACCACACAGATTAAATAACATTCAACAAAAATAGATAAAACAAATAATCTAAAAAAACCCTAAGGTCCATCTTCTACGATCCATTCTCTTGAGAGTCTTCAATGCAGGATCCATGATACCGTTAAATTCTTCCGTCTATTTAAATTAGCAAGAAATGTAAAAAGATCAACAAATAACGAAAAAAGAATGTAAATACCTTTTCCTTTGTTGCAGCAATTCTTTCGGTGTTTGATTTAAGTTCTGTTGTGATAACATTCGCCGTCTCTTCCATTTCAGCGACATTCGCGAGTGCACGATTTAATAATTCAGACGAGTCTGCTAATTTATCATTCGCTTTCTTCATTCTTAATCGATCATCTCCACTTTTAGTTCCCATAAGGTCTTTATTTTCAATTTGGAATCGTTTATCTGAAAACCTGGTTTTCAGAGTTTTTAGTTGATCACGGGCGACGTTTAGTTTGTCAGTTGCGACTTTCTTATCAGACCCACGAATACCAGCTGCTTCAATTTCCATCTGCTTCAGGATATCTTGTGTTTCTGTAATTACTCGTTCCGCGGCGTTAATCTGAGAAGGGTTTTCCGCCTGACTGATCTGTTGATCAAGATTCTTTGTCAAGGTTTTAAATTCTTCTTCATAGGCATTAAACAATTCCATTTTTAATAAAACAAGGGAGCTTTGGTTTATTCCTGCGAGAAACAAATTGAGCAAAGATTCTCCAACAAATTTTTTCCCTCTTTAATCGTATTCCCACCGAACAGGTTCGAACAAGTGGAAAAACGGTTAGTCGTTTTCAAATTGTTTCAATGTTTAGTTCCAGTTTTATTCTTTGCATTTTGGTTTGGTTTAGGCTTCTTCAGGGTGATATTATTAATGCTAAGATTAATGAAATATCAGATTTGCGAGGAATTCAAAATCAAGTTTCTTCCCATGAATTCAATCATCGAAATCTCCAACTTCAGCACCATTCTCACATTAGAAAGCAATCAGCGGATTCGAATATCGTCGTCTTAAACAGCACTGAGCCTTATTTTCATTATTGGCGAGCTCATCCTATCGGAGTTGAGGGACTTGTCTCTGGTCTGAGTGTATTTGGGGCTGCTGTCATGAGTGACTTGGGGCCAGAGTTTACCCTCGACTTAAATCACAAAGGAACTTACCTGTTAGTCAAGAAAGCTCTAAATTCAAGCATATCAAATCTTACTTATAATAGTGAGGTCTATGGCTATGTGATGAATAATAAGACCTTTCATCAACTTTTACAAGTTCGTGAGCGAGTAGAAAAAGTGATAAACCGTGTAGAAAATATACAATATTTAGAATCTTTTTTGCCATTTCACCTTGTTAAATGGAATGCTATTTATACCGTTTCTTGTCCTTTATTCCCTGGAGGCCATCCTACTGAGCGAGGTTTAATATGGGCACATTATCGGATATGGAAAGAATTTATCGCTTTTGACAATGAAATCATTCATTATCAACAGCAACAGCGAGAGAATAAAAATTTAATGACAACAGATAGAAGGTACTTAATTGATGAGCAAGGGAAGTGGTATAAGAATGGCTTACCATTTAATTGGAAAGATCGATTAATAGTATTTGAAGATGATGTTATTCATGCTATCAAAGAATTAAACAGTACATTAATAGAAGAATTAGTTGATATGAACGATCATGATTTTGTTTACTTAGGATGGTGTGAAGGTCGAGCAGCGAGACCAGTACCACTTTGCTCTCATGCTTATGCTGTTACAAGAGAAGGTGCGAAGAAATTAGTTCAATACTTTGAACCATGTGGAAGAGCGGTTGATGAACAATTTGTCATTATGATGAAGAATAATTGGTTAAAATATCGTCGTGCGCATGGTTATAGTTATGGTAAGAATATGATTCGATCAGACTTTCCTTGCTTTGGTGATAAAACTTTTGGTATTTTTCGTCAGTGTAAATATCTTTACGGCTCTTTGATAGGTCATTAAAATTTACTTCAAATGTAAACACATCTAGTGAACTTTTTCTTTTTTTTCTTTTTGCTGTCTAGCAACTTTTCTGAATTTGGCGTTGCAAGCTATTAAGAAGATTTTCCAACTTGTTCCTTTTCATAAGAATTTGCATTTATCATGTCCCATCTCAACTCTGCTGCCCCTATTAGCGTGGAGGAAGCTATTCAGAGAGTTCTTGTCAATACTCCAGCTTTGCTCACTCATGAAGTGAAGGTTTCTTCTGATATTTTAGGATCGGTCCTTGCTGAGACTTTGGTTGCACCAGCACCTTTCCCATCGTTTCCAGCATCTATTATGGATGGATATGCTGTCAAAGGTCCAATTGAACCAGGCGTTTATGATTTAATTGATAAAGTATTTGCTGGAGATAATCCATCACGTGGAATCCAATCCTCCTCAGAAATTTCTTACATCACAACTGGGTCCCAAGTCCCTTCAGGTGCGAATTCTGTTGTCAAAATCGAAGATACCGAGAAAATCAGCGAAAATCAAGTCAGAATCAAAGTATCTGCGAAGGTTGGTGCCAATATTCGTGAGATTGGTAGTGATATTGAGGAAGGTCAAGTAGTGTTGAAGGAAGGAGATCGATTAGGACCTGTTGAATTAGGTCTTTTAGCTACAACTGGATTCACCAAAGTAAAGATATACAAAAGACCAGTCATTGGAGTCATGTCTACTGGCAATGAGCTTGTTGAGCCATGGGAAGAGACAACAGGAAGTCAAATTCGTGATTCCAACAGAATTTCCTTATATTCTGCATTTCGTGAAGATGGATATGATGTGATCGATTATGGAATAATGAAAGATTCAAAAGAAGAAATGCAAGCTTTCTTTTTAAAGATATTAAATGAAATCGATGTAATTATAACATCTGGTGGTGTTAGTATGGGTGCAGCAGATTTCATTAAACCTATTCTTGCTGAAATTGGAAAAATTCATTTTAATAAATTAAATATGAAACCTGGTAAGCCAACTACTTTTGCTACAATTGCAGTGGAGGGAAAAGCTAGCCCTGTCTTATTCTTTGGTCTCCCTGGAAATCCTGTTAGTTGTATTGTTACGAAGTCCTTATTTGTAAATCCTGCCTTAAAAAGATTACAAGGATTTAGTTCTGATAAATGCCTTCATCCACAAATTAATGTGAAATTAATTGGGGAGAAGATTGTTTTGGATCCTGAAAGACCAGAATATCATCGTGTTTATATTACTCACAGTTACAATCGATCTGAGTTAATGTTTCATGCAGAAAGCACCGGGAATCAACGGTCAAGTCGATTATTATCGATGAGATCGGCGAACGGATTATTGGTTCTTCCTCAAGGACCTGGAGTTATTGAGCCGGGAAGTGTTCTTCCTGCACTCATTGTAGGGTCTTTTGATTCCCCACCTGCTGTTGCGAATGTTCACAGACTTGCTGCTAATGTTGATAGCGGCAAACTCGAGGCTGGGAAAGCTTCGGCAGGGACGGTTAAAGCAGAGGAAAAGTCTACCGGGGATGATTGGAAAGTCATAAAAACGGGTTTATTAACAATAAGCGACCGCGTATGTTCACACTTCACTTTCCTTCACTTCATCATTATTAATTTTATTTAATAGGCATCAAGTGGGGTTTATACGGACGAAAGCGGCCCAGAAATGGCAAAGTTATTGGAAAAAATGAACACAGCAGAGAAATTCCCTTTAAAGATTGCAATTTCTGCGACCGCTATAGTTCCTGACAATCCTGAGGCGATTCGTCAGGTTATTGAATCATGGACTGATCCTAACAATAAATTTAATCGTGTTGATCTGATCCTTACTTCGGGTGGTACAGGATTTGGAGAACGAGATTATACCCCTGAAACAATTCGACCTTTGCTGCACCGAGAAGCCCCAGGTATTGCACAACAGTTATTAAATGAGGGTTTGCAATATACGCCGCTTGCTGTTCTCTCTCGACCGGTCGTTGGAACTCGACATGCGACTTTTATTGCCACGTTACCTGGAAGGTAAGCGAATAATCTAGCGTTTCTCTACTATTTACTTATGTTGAGCGCTTTAGTGTGAAAGCAGTTCGCGAAAACATTCAATGCCTACAAGTTCTCTTTCCTCGCATCTTCGAACTCTTGAAAACTGGAGGTTGCAATTTTTCGACACACAACCAACCATCAGTGAAAAAAAATGTGTAAAAAAGATTTTTCGTAGATAGCCATGAATAAATTAGGTACATAGTAAAAGAGTTAAGATTAAGATTAATGCGTAAATCAGTTCCTAACATGACTATGCACCTGTCTGTCAATGCTTTACTGTCATGACAATCGACTATAAATTGCATCTTTTCCTGTATTTCTGAAGGATTTCCTTGATTTTTCCTTCCAAACTTCATCGCTCTTTTTGATGGATTGTATTGAGAAGAGGAAGAGAAAATAAGCATCAATAAGCTACCTGTAACCCTAAATAAATCATGGAAGGAGTTGGAAATGAGTATACTGATCTCCGAAGCCCTGAATATCAGGCAGTTATTGTTGTTGACTACGACGATGGGCGTATGTTCCCTTTGACCGAAAGCATTCCAAAGTGCCTTCTTCCAATTGCTAATAGAAAATTATTAGCTTACCAACTTGATATGTTGAGTAAAAGTAACGTAATTGGTAAGATAATCCTCTTATCTATCATTCCCTCATCCTTAATTCCTCTTAGAAACCTTCATTGTAACACCAGAAGAGTTCGAAGCACCATTAAAACAATTCATTGCAGAAACACATCGTGAAGGAATGAATGTTGAAATAATCTCTTTACCAGAAATGAATGGTACAACTCATGCATTACATGCGGTATCAGATCGTATACGTGGTGATTTTTTCTTTATTAATTCAGATGTTTTATCACAGGTTAGTTTAATGGATTTAGCTAATTTACATCGTTTATCCATCTCTGATGTAACAATATTATTTACTATACCTAATAAAGATATGTTAAAAGATGATGTTGATCAAGAATATATTGGTTTAACATCCGAAGGACGTATCATCTATAAGATATCAACATTAGAATTAGAAGGTGAAATAACATTACCAAAAACATTATTTCAAAAATTACAATCAAAACCTTTCTCTATGCGTAATGATTTATTAGATATTGGTATTTATTTATTTTCACATTGGACGATAGATTTTATTAAAGATTGTTATAAAAGAATGTCATCGATTAAAAATGATTTATTACCATATTTAATACAAAGACAATTTCAAAATCAATTGTATTTAGAAAATAAAATATCTGCATTAAAACATCGTAAAAGACCATTATCCTTTTTAGAAACATGGCTTACAACTAAGGAGAAAAATCATTATTCTTCTTCTTTATCGTCTTATCAAGAACCTTTTACTGATCCACATCATAGTGTTCCAAATACTCCACCTCCACCTGGATCTTTATCTACTTCTTCAGTGAAAACTGTTGGAAGTTTTCAGTTTGAGGGAGATGATAACCAAGATCATTTGAGAGTCTTTGGTCTCGTCTATTCGCCTTATGGCACTGATAGTGGCTCAACTGCTGCCGCTGCGACTACTCCTCCAACTCTTTTGATTTCACGTGTTAATACAATTCAGACCTATCTCACTCTGAACAAGTAAGTCAGAAGTGCTCTTCTCTTAGTTGCCTGGATTAACGTTGTTGTTTGTTTCTTATAGGGAGATGCCGTTAATCACACATACTTCACGTACTACTTGGCCACGTTTAAGAAATTTCTCTAAAAAGGAAATGAGTTTGATTGGCGAGCATGTTGATCTGGGGGAGCAGATCGCTTATCGTCAATGTTTTATTGGAAATAATTGTAAAATTGGAAAGCGAACGAAGTTAAATAACTGTGTGATTATGGATGGTGTTGTTATTGGTGACAAGTAAGTGATAGTTCATTTTCATGTCGGCTTTATGAATCAAATCTTATCTCTGCTTTTTCTAGTTGCATCATTCAGAATTCAGTCATTTGTGAGAAAGTTGTCATCGAGAATAACTGCAATCTCAACGAATGTAACATTGGTATGGGATATAAGTTAACTGCTGGCAATGAGATTCGCGGAGAGTCCTTGGCCGTTGGATCGAATTAGTCGAGTCTAAAGATAGGATAGTTATCTGTTTCTTTCTATAACAAGTTAATTTTAAATGGCTAATAGAGGCTTTATTTATATACACCAATAAATCTAATAGATCTAGCGAACTATGCCATTTGGAAGATTCGAGAAGAGATATCATCAACAATCCATTCAAACCCTTCAATCAAACCCTCCCCACTCATAGCAGAGCAAGAGATGATCGTCCAATGTCGGCCTGAAATATCTTCATTTGAAAGATCTAAGAAAGTTGAGATTTGTTCAAGTGTTAAGGCACCACTAAGATCTTGTTTATTCGCGAATATTAGAAGACTGGATCCTGCTAATTTCTGAGGGATAGAGGCTGATTATGACGAAACACAAAGGTCCAGGAAAATTTACTCACCTCCTGTTTCAGTATATCTCTAAGTTGGTTTTTGCATTCTTCAAGGCGGAATCGATCGACAGAATCAATTACCCATATTATACCATCAGTTTGTTCGAAATAATTTCTCCAATATGAACGAATAGACTTTTGACCTCCAACATCCCACATATTCAATAAATAATCATTAAATTCTAGCGTTTTAATATTGAATCCCACAGTTGGTGATATTTCTTTATGGTCTTCACCAAGAACTCTCTTCATAATCGTTGTTTTCCTAAAAGAAAATAAGAAAGTTTACAGCATCAACAGATAAAATCTTACCCAGCATTATCTAATCCTAATATTAGAATTCTTAATTCCCTTTCCTTTTGTTTAACCTTCTTTAAGATCGTTAGTAATCCCATTATTTATTTTTCGTTTTTTTAAAATTATCATGCAAAGGACATGAAATTTCGTGCAGAAAGCATAGTGCACGATAGCCTCACTTTCCTCACTGCTGCACTTGCATCATCCTCAGACACGAAGACTTTCAACTCTCATTTAAACTACTCGAACGGGGAAAAGCTCTCCACGACCACTATCCTCAAGATCCATCTCTTGCAAGACTTCTTTAATAGCCTTCTTTAAATCAGCTTATTATCCTTGAGGTAAGAAAACTATGTTGCATTGTTCCCAACTTACCAGCATACGTTTGTTTAAGAATGCCATTTCGCGCGAAGAATGCTTACATATTATTTTGCCTTTGCCTTCTCGGCTTAAGCTATGCTTTCATGCCAATTACGGTGATGGGAAAGGTGCATCAGTTGCCAAAGCTCTCAACTCCTCCCACTAAGGTTGCCCCTTCAACGAGGGTCGCTCCACATTTTCCTCGGACTCAAGAGGTTGTTGCTTTTGGCTCAGCTTCTTCCACTGTTACCCGTGCTGCTGTAAAGGCTGTCGCTAAGCTCTTATCTACTTGTGGTATTGGAGTACTCTCTGCTAAAGCAGGAATCCTTGACCAGACCGCAATTGGTGTTCTCTCAAAATTAATCTTTTCAGTCTTTCAACCATGTTTGTTATTTGTGAATGTTGCATCAACTGTTGCTAGCATTGGTTCTGGTTCTGGAAATAGTGCGGCAATCTATCTTTTACCTTTAGCTGCTGCCTTCCAGATCTTAGTAGGATTTATTGTTGGTAAAATTGTTGCATTAATTATGAGTGGTGGATCTAAAGCTAGTAATGATGATGAAAGTTCCAAACAATTATTGGCCTGTACAACATTTGCTAATTCCGGTCCATTACCATTAGTCTTTACTGATGGATTATTTCGTAGTCATCCTGATGCATCATTATTACCGAAAAGTGTTGCATATGTAAGTCTTTATTTATTAGGTTGGTCACCATTATTTTGGATTGTTGGACCAGCAATTCTTGCTGATAATACTGCTAATAAAGATGGTACAGTTGATAAAAATAAAGCAAGAAATGATTTACTGAAAAGAATTTTTAGTCCACCAGTGGTTGGTTCTTTATTAGGTATGGTTGTCGGATTTGTACCTTTCTTAAGAAAGTTTATTATTCATAGTAATGGTTTATTAAATCCTATCTTCGAGGCTATGAGAACTCTTGGTACTGCTTACCTACCTGCAGTCTTACTGGTATTATCTGGTTCCTTGTTACAGAGTGGTGGATCACCTAAACCAGCGACTGCACCAGGTACGACTCCAGCTGCCACAACAGAAGCCGTTGAGAAGAAGAGCGAGGAAAGCTTTGTATTAAAGTTAGCTGCAGTTTACTTTGCAAGATTTTTACTCATGCCTTTAGTTGGATTCAGTTTATACAAATTAGCGAATCAATTCATTCCTGGTTCAAAACAATTATTTGAGAAGGATCCATTGTTATTATTAGTCTTATTATTGGAAACTTGTATGCCTAGCGCACAGAATACGACTGTCATTCTACAATTACAAGGTGCAAAGTCAGCAGCGGCAAGATTAGCAAGAACTTTAATGATTATTTATGTTTTAGGCATTCCAGCAATCTCTTTCTGGTTGGTCAAGATCTTACAATTGACCGGATTAGCGGCTTAAAGTAGGTGAAATTAAGGTTGAAAGTAGTAGTTGGTTGAGAACGATTTTGAATTTCTTATTATGTCGTTGGATTATTATCTCTTTTTGGATTGAGTGTTGTGATGAGTGGATTTTTCTAATGTCGTTCATTTTCTATCGAATGACATTAAACACGTCTTTGCCCCTTACCTACTCTTCTGAGGTGATATGTCCAAAACTACCCCTCCCTTCTCTTCTCTACCTCTTTTTCTGTCTTCTTGCACGAAATGTTTCTTGTTTCCTCTCACTTTCTCTCTCCTTTCTAACAGATAGACATAGATCCAACACCTAACACCTGGTCTCTTCAAGACCTCGTCTACCTCTCATTTAGTCAAAAGAATAAGGAATATTGCTCTTTCTCACTCTCCCTCTCTCTATTCTTCTCTGAACAATTTTGCTTTAATATTTACAACATAAAACATTCAAAATAAAAGCGGCAGACTTCCACAAGGCTTAAGATTGTTCGTTAATTAACTTGCCAAGAATCTTTTGAATATGACCTTTCAACACAGGCTGACCTTTCTTTGTCTTTTGAGTAAGGGCTTTTTTTTCTTGTTTTCTTCTTTTCTTTGATTCAGCAATCTTTTGTAAATTTTCTTGTTCGCGTCTTAGTCTCTCTTGCTCTCTAGCTTCGCGTAAAGTCGGCAAATCCTTCGGGTTATTACCTTTAGGACTTTGTGATGTTTGATTCTGGTGTCTTTTGGACTTTGATTGAGGTGTTCTGTGCTCTACCTCATTTGTGCTTGATCCTTCGGTCGATTTCTCCGCGCCATTAGTTTTCGTATCAGATTTATCAATTCGAATACGCTTCGAATCTTTAATATTTTCTTTTTTCAACAATTTAGCATATTTTCTAAGAGTACTGATTTTCTCAACCTTCTTCTTCTCTTGTTGTTTCTTCTGCCAGTTATTCAGACCTCGACCCATCTCTTCTCTTCTT